>Ga0181398_1000013_pt1 | contig 50201 bp, 60 predicted proteins | sample 21SPOviralmetaG_FD_130127 | JGI IMG/M metagenome (GOLD analysis project Ga0181398, IMG submission 130127) | Marine viral communities from the oligotrophic San Pedro Time Series (SPOT) site, San Pedro Channel, CA, USA - 21 SPOT_SRF_2011-04-29 | ecosystem: Environmental > Aquatic > Marine > Strait...
CGTTCTTACTCCAATTGTGAAAACAGCTCCACCACTACCTCCACCACCACCAAGATCTTTACCATAATCAGTAATATTAAGCGTAGAAATACCGGTAATGTTATGCCCATTACCGGTAATATAGTTGCCGGTTATTGTTCCAGATGCTGTAAGTGATCCAGTTGTAAGTATTCCAGCTGTAAGTGTCCCAGTAGCTGTAATTGTTCCAGCTGTAACTGTCCCTGGAACATCTAGATCAGTTGGGGCAAAATTGGCAACCTCTAGTGTAGTGGAGGTTAACTCTCCTCCACAGTCTAATGTTGATTTTGGCATTGTGCTAGCAATACCAACTCTACTATTCGCTACATCTATTGTAAATGTACCTGGACTAGCTAAACTAGCAAGTTCTCTGGCTCTGCTCATCGCACTGCTATTTTTAGTTATTTATCAACCAAACACATCAAGGTTAAATGAAGCACTGATTCTTTCTGAATCTGTTTGTTTTGTTGCAACATAGTGATTTAAATGAGAAGGAAACAATAAAATCTCTCCTTCTTTTGGTTCATGCACATAACCTATTGACGGAAAATGTGTTGGCTCACAATCTTTATCTTTAATATAGATGATAGATGACAATGATCCAGCATGACTGTGAACAGGATTGTCATCACCCTTGTATGTGAAATTCAACCAACAGTCATATCCATCATAGTGACCAGAGTAGTTACGAAGTTGAACCGCACGAGATCTAAAATCTTTAAATGTTTCGTTAGATGGATAAATAGATCTTAAATAAATCTGACCAAAGTGGAGAATATATCCATAGAAAAATGAATGATCAATCATTGATCTTGGGACAGCTATCTGATATGAGTTATGATCAGTTCCGCCATTACGATGATTAAGGAGTTCAGCATATGGATCATCCTTAATCTTCCTCATTGGTTCAATCCACAACTTGACTTCATCAAAGATTTTATCAGGTAGTTGTGTTTTGAATATAAGATTGGGTGTTTCACCAATCAGAGTAATATCGTCAAAGATTTCGTCAATAGTTTTCATCATTCTTTAGCCATATCATTTGCACAGTGTGATCTCTCTCCATCTGATAAAACATAATGGAAGAACACTTGGTGGTAGAAAGTGTCATCTTTATGACCCAACTTACGAATAAGGTAATCACCGGTATGTCGTGATACTAAAGGTTCTCTCCAGTGTGGTCTCTCACATCCTTTGTAAATCATACCATCACCAGGATTCAGACATACTGATCTCTTCTCACCTGATTCAACAATTTCACCCCTATTCTTTGGTTCGGAATATGTATCAGGTGTCTTGATCCACAGAGGCCAACATTCTTCTAGATTGGTATTGATGTGAACACTTACAGAAATCTCACAAGCTGGTCTATCCGCATGTAAAGAAAGACCCTGTCCTGCAAAATAGAAACGATCATAGTAGTAAGTATTATATAATTTTCTACCAATTACTTTCTCAAGTTTCTGACGAATACCTATGTGAATGTGACGATATTGTGGACGAGTGTAACAAGCTAATGATCCTTCTACTTGACCTTCCAAAGGATCAAAACTAAATTGATCTTCTTTCTTACCCCAATAGTTCATTTGTCCCCTCATCTCTGGAACAGGAACAATTAATTCCTCTGGATCCCACAGATCTTTAACTACAATATATCCATCTTTGTCAAACTGTTCATTCCTTGTCCAGGATGATCCAGTATGAACCCTCTCTTGGAACTGAAGTTGTTCCAATGTCATATGTTCTGCCATATCTACCTCACTTCCAACGAGGTCCGACAGTCCATCCAACGATAGACTTACGAAGACCAGATTTTACAGGAAGAACCCTATGCATCGTTCTTGAATCAAAGAGAATAACAGTTCCCCTTTTCCTTGGAGCAAAGTAATTATTACCAGCTTCATCTAACATTTGAAGATTCCCACCCTCATAATCATCAGGATCTGATAGTTGCAGGACAAAAGAAAGCTTCCTTACAAGTTCAGTATTCTCATTTACAAAGTCTTGTGCAAGTCCTTCCGTTCTATTACCAACCGTTGCTGGTTTATATGCTCCAGCAATACCAGCATCATTATGCCAACTATAGAATTGACCAACATCATACTGAGTGTATTGCATTGATTCACCATCAATACACCTCAGATCATATAAGAAGTTTTCTCTATTTGCTCTAGAAATATAATGCCACATAAACCCACCTAACCAATGATTGGTGGGAACCCATGCGTTTTTGGAGTTTCTTTTTTCTTTGTTCAGTGCGTCTCCCATGAGGCGAGAATCTCCCATCTGAGGATCAAATGTCTCAGTTAGGTCTTTCTCGATCAGGTCAACCACTTCTTCAGGTATATCCGTATAATACCATACTGATTGAAATGCCATCTATTCAATAATGTATTCAGGTGTATTATATATCATCAATTATAGAAGGTCAATCCGTAACTGTAATTGTAACTGATGATGTGTATCCAACAACTCCACTTTCTTGTGGAGCGAATGCAATTCTATACTCACCAGAATGAGATGTGTCAGTGAGAATTCCAGTGTTAATTGTTGCACTTAACGATAAATCTTCACTTTCGATTGTACCCAAATAATCCAAATAAATCCAAGTTGGATTATTACCATCAATATCTACTACTAATCTCTGCATTGCTGCTTCCATTTTATCTTTAGAAACAGTAGCAGATGCACTAACATCTACTGAAGATCCTACAGAAACACTTACAGTTGTGGGAGAAGGTTGTGTATTGATAGTGACAAGTTGTGGAGTGAATAGAAACCACCCAGTTGAAGAATCTTTCTGATGTTCAGTTTCATTCCAGTAGTAAAAATATCCTAACTCGCGGTCTTCATCAGTGATTGATGGTTCATCATTTCCATTTGGTGGTTGCCAAAATGCATTAGAGTCCAAAACCCAAGAAGGAAAGGGAGAAGGATCATGAAAAGCATCATGTGTAGAACTGTATACCATTCCTGTTGAAGGAAACGCTCTTCTGATTTTCATCGAATAAGAACATTGTTTCCAATTAGTGTCGGATCCGTAGAGAGTCTTACAGAATGCAACACCAATATCTTCACTCTCTACACCATTTCCGTCACTGGTGTTTTTATTTGAAACAACAATAACGCGCTGAACAATATTGTTGTCATCTAATTCAGCAAAATGAGCCATTTTAAACTTAACCTCTTTGTGTAATATTTATTATGCACCAGGGTGTGCGTATCTGATCATCATAACTCCAGATCCACCTGGAACACCATACCATTGGCCAGGACCTGGTGTTTGAAGATCTCCAGTAGGACCACCAGGTGTATATCCACCACCACCGCCTCCACCTGTATTTTCAAAACCAGCTTGCGCCATAAATGTTGGATTAGGATTTGGAGGATTTGTTTGATAAGCTCCATCACCACCTCCACCATTACCACCTCTTGCGGAATTGTTCGGTGTCCAGTACTGATTTGGACCCTGTGGCCAACTGGCACTAGCGTCAGCATAGACTGCAGGGCCACCACCACCTCCAACTACACCTCCTGGGCCCATCTCATTAGTAAGTGTGAGTGGTACTGACATGAGTGCCAGTTGAGTTCCAGGAAATTCAGGATTAGGTTTACCACTTCCACCACCGCCACCGGCCTTGTGGTTGGGATTTGGTCCAGCTGGACCTTGGGGAGGACTGTTAGTTACAGTACCACCGGATCCACCAGCACCACCGCCACCTCCTCCCATATAGGTAGATCCACCCCACCTAGGACTGGGATTAACTGATGTAGTTCCACCAGGATAACCTTGTTGATTTGGTGACGGATATGAAACTCCTTGTCCAGCAAAAATACCAGCAAAGTTTCCAGAATTAGGATTAGGACTAGTTGCATACCCTGGATTATAAGATGGAGGCGACCATGGACTCGAAACACCATATGTGCCACCACCACCTGATCCACCAGGTTGTCCGGCTTGATGATATGTTGGTGTAGATTGATTCTGTTGAGAGGGTCGCTGGTAACTTGGTGACGGATAACCAAACTCTCTGCCAAGGCCACCACGACCACCACCGTAAGCAACAATTGTACCTACTGGAGTAGGTCCGAATGATGAATTCTGACCTGGTGATGCTTGCACTGGCCATGTACCGGGAGTGTTAGGCGGACTTGTTGGCGGAGCAGTTGTTCCACCTGGATTATTAAACGTTCCAGGACCACCAGCTCCAATAGTAACAGTATAGCTACCTGCAGGTAAATTGTTTGAGTTATAGTTCTTGATATACCCACCAGCTCCTCCTCCACCACCGGAGTAATAGGTACCACCGCCACCACCGCCACCACCTATTATAAAGTAAGCAAAGTCATCTGCAGCTGTACTGGGTCCACTAAATGTAGCAATACCCGAAGAGGTAAAGACGTGATATTTGTGATATCCAGTTGGTGATGTAGGTGATACAATTACTTGTTCATAGTCACCACCTTGAACATCAAAGACTGTTACACCAGTTCTAAATGTATATCCATCTTGAGCGGCAAGGGGATCATTGTAAGTGCCCGCGATACCAGCACCTGGGAATGAGATATGGTAATTGGTGAAAAATTCAAAGTTTCCAGCTGATGTATCAAGTTGGAGAACATTACTTGCAATAGTAACACCCACACCTGCAGTACCACCATTAGTGATTGCAAATGATTCATAAACAGAACTATCAGATGATTTTATAATCTGAATAGTACCAGTTCCGTAAAACTTTATAGGTTGGTCAAATGTAAACTGAAACTGACTAGTCGATACCTGAACATCTGTTGACAGTGCAAGTGGACTATATTGTACGATCTTAGGTGCAAACCTAAGACCATCTGCATTTCCACTAACACCATCGACAAATTCAACGGTACCACCACTAAGGCTTCTTACTCTATTAACTCTTAAATCTGACATTTTGGTACCTCCTTATTATGAACCAGGGTGTGCATATCTGAACATCATAACTCCAGATCCACCATTTTGACCTAACCATTGGCCAGGTGCTGGTGTTGGATATATTCCAGTGGGCCCACCAGGTGACTTTCCGCCACCGCCTCCAGAACCAGTGTGTTCTGCACCTCTTGTGGCAAACGTCCCTGGGGTTTGGGGATCGTAGTGGAATCCTCTACCACCACCACCATTACCACCTACGTTAGGTCCTGAAGGCCAGCCAGTCGGCGGACCTGTCATGTATCTACTACCGCCACCACCACCAGCGAGATATCCATTTGGACCTAATTCCTGTACAAAGGGAGCAGGGAATCCAGGTATCAATGACATTCCAGGACCAGGGAATTCGGGAGTAGTTTTTCCATTTCCACCTCCTGATGGTGGAATTGGGCCCGAGAGATCGTTATTGTTAGTACCACCACCGCCACCGGCACCACCGGCTCCACCCCCACCAGAACCACTACCTGCACCATACATAGAAGATTGTCCATTCATATAAACGGGACCACCAGGATAACCTTGTTGGTTTGGTGACGGATATGATGCACCACTACATCCTGTAATGTTTATTCTTGTATATGTATACTGATAAAGATAACTTGGATAATAAGCAGAGATACTATGACCACCACCTGATCCACCAGGTGCTCCACCGGTATTCAATTGGTTATCATTCCAGTTTGTCGTTGGGTATGGTTGACTCGTTGGAGACGGTGGTAGTGGTGCCGGTGACCAGTTTGGATTCGACGGTTGTGGCATAGACGATGGAATAGTGGTATTCCACCACTTAATCCTGATTGGAGCCTGACTGGGATCACCCGGAGAAGGAGGTTGATTACCACGAATACTACCATGGCCACCTGCTCCACCACCATATGCAATAACTGTTCCTACTGGTGTAGGTCCAAATGTTGAATTGCCACCAGGTGATGGAATTACAGTATATACAGCTGGGCTAGGTGATTTCGATTCATTTGGTGTAGTTGGTGGAGCTCCACTTGTTCCAGTTGGCCAACTCCAACAACCAGAACCACCACCTCCGATAGAAACAGTGTAGTTTTTAGCTGGTAAATTGTTTGAATTGTAATTCTTTACATAACCACCAGCACCACCGCCACCGGCACCTGGATCATAGTAACTACAATGTGCAGAACCTCCACCACCACCACCACCGACCATTACATAAGCAAAGTCTACAGCTGAAGCTGATGGTGATTGGAATGTCGCAATACCAGAACTGGTAAAGACATTATACTTATAATATCCAGTTGGTGATGTAGGTGATACAATTACTTGTTCAAAATCACCACCTTGAATATTAAAATCTACAAATTCCGTTTGGAACTGATAATTAGTAACTGGTTCAATGAACGAACCTAATGTGTTTGCAATACCAACAGGTGGTAAGGTAACAAAGTAAGTTTGACCAGTAGCCAAATCATCCTTTGGATTGATAATAAGAGTTTGACCAACAAAATTTGCTTCAGATGATACACCACAAGTAAATGAAGTAGTGATTGTTCCGGTTGCCGAACCCTCACGAATGCGAATGGTACCAATACCACTGAATTGCATCGTTTGGTTGAAACCAATCTGAATGTTGGTGGTAATGCCAACGTTGGTAGCAAGTTGTGCAGGGTTGAAAGATGTTGTACCTGGTTTTAGTATAAGATTATCAGCAGAAGCAACGATACCCTTATCAAAGATTACTGGTCCGTCATCATTCTGATTAGTGATGTTATCTACTCTAAGTTGAGCCATTTTCTATTCCTCCTTATACAATAGTGAAACTATTACCAGCACCAACGGTGACTGTTACACCCACACCACTAATGGTGATTGGACCAAACATACCATAATTATATCCGGGTTCTGTTAGTTGAATACTAGTTGTTATAGAGTTGGGATTAGAGAATACAAATCCTGTATTAACACCAACTGTGGACAGTCCAGCTCCACCACCGCCTCCTCCTTGAATACTGATATCAACTTGAGTACCAGTTACCTTGAAAGTGTTACCTGCACCGATGAAGTTTAATGTTTCGATAGCATCAGTAGTAACGACAGTTCCACCGGAACTAATACCGATACCCTTAACACCACCTGAGAATGTACCAACACCACTAACAACCAGTGTGTCTGCAACCACATTAGATGTGTTAGCCAAACCTGTAATTGTTACATTACCAGTTGAAGAATCAACTGAAATGTTATCACCAGCTGTAATAGTGGTTACAATACCAGTAAAATTTGATCCATTACTACCATCGGTTACAATACCAGTAAGTTGTGATCCATCACCAATAAAACTACCTTGGATTGTGCCACCAGCTGTAATGTTTCCACCAGCAGTGAAATCACCATCAGAAGATGATATAATACTAACTATATCGAACGCTTTATAAGCTACAAGTTCTAATGAGTCCCCACTCTGTGCTGGAATTGTCAGACTAACTGTCTGTTTATCATTAGCAGTATAGTCAAGTCCATTGACTAATTTTGATCCATTCAGAAAGACATCGATAAATCCAACGTCATATCCTGAAGAGAATGTGAATGATGAAGTTGAACCTGATACCACATACGATTGACGAGCAAAACGAACAGATGTGTCTCCAGGATTTCTACCTAGATATCCTCCTCTATCACCAGCCATCAGTTTACCCCCTGCAGAATGCCAAGAGTTACATCAATACCATTATTGATATCAGAATAAACACGAAGTTCATCTGCCGCCAATAAAATTGTCTTACCAGCGTCACTAATTACGAATGAACTTCCGGTCGGAACAGGAATTTCATGAGCGATGTTTGATCTGCTAGAACCAGAAACAACCTCAACAAATATGTTGACATTACTTTTTGTTATGTTAGCGAATGTGCCACCAATAAGAATTGATTTAGTACCACCAGGTGAAGTGTAACAGGTCGTTGGACCCAAAAAGTTAACACTTTGTGTGGTTGCGGTAGCACTATTGGTGGATGTGCTATTTACAGTAACTTGACCAACACCAATTCCAGATACCTTAGTTCCACCTCGGAAGTTTTGGTTGTCAACCATATAACCAAGACCCACATTCAGAGTAGAAATACCTGTAATTGTGGTTGCATTAGCTGCAATAGTTCCAGCTAGGTTTGTCTCAACAATACCTGCCGATGGTGTGAGTGAATTTACAAATACTTCTGCCATTTTTCTTTAAGTGTTAGGAATATTTATCAACTACCGAGAGCGATAGCAAGACCAATCGAAACTCCAGATTGAATGGTTGCGGTAACAATTCCAGCATGTACTGAAGATGCTACTACACCCGAACCGCTTGAGGAGTTGATGTTTATCTGAGTAACCCCAGAACCCACAAATGTACCTTCGGCACCAAGACCAATTGTACCACCAGCGGTAGCGGTAACACCTGTCAGATTGGAACCATCACCGAAGTAAGTTACAACACCAGATGTTGATGTGACTTGACCATTTGAAACCTGTACTGTTCCAAGTGTTGAAATACCACTAATATTGATATTTCTACCATTAGCCTCATCATAACTAATGTCACCACCAATGGTCAGATCAGAGGTAATTGTGGCTGCACCACCAACAACCAGGTTAGAGGCAATTGAGGTTGCACCACCAATGATCACATCAGAGGTAATTGTGGCTGCACCGCCAACAACAAGATTACCCGAACTTAAATTGACATCACCAGAGAAAACAGCGTTATAACCACTGAGGTCTCCAGTAAAAACAACATTACCACCATCAACATATAGTGAAGTAAGTCCACTACCCACATTAGAAATGTGAACATTATGATGTGGTGTAGCTGTATTGAAACCTAATCTTCCTGATTGAACATCAGCAAGAAGTACGGTTCCACCACTACCAACTTTAAGTGTATCTTGGATAGTTGCAAATCCAACTACAGTTGAATTCCCAAGTGCCTTAAAATCCCCTCCAACTTCCAGGAGAGCATTAGGTTGAGTGGAACCTATACCGACTTTATTTTGGTCAGATGAAGCAAAAATTAGATCATTTGCTACTTCTATTCCATTTTTGACTACAAAATTCTTGTTTACAGCCATTTGTCTCCGTTAGGTTTCACTATCCACCTGATAGTTATTTATAAGTTTCCAATAATGGTCGCTTCTCTGATAAAGGTATTGGATGTTCCTCCACCTCTGACGAACCACACTCTCCACTGAGTAGAGTTCTGTTTCTGTATCGCTCCTGCTCGCATGTCTGGATCGGTTGAACCACCAGCAGCTGTGAGATCTGATGTAACGTCAATAGTAAGACCAGTATAGTCAGCATCCATTGTGACGAGATAATGTTTAGCACCGGTATCACCTGGTTGACCATTACCACTCTCAGACTGAGCAGATACACTAACAATATTACCAGTACTTGTAAGAGAAGTAGTTCTCTTAGGTCTAACTCTGTTATCAAAGAAGTGTACGAACTGGGAAGTTTCCGTTCTCATGGTAATTTTAGCCAGTCCAGTTGAACCACCAAGACGAGTTGATATAACCTCTACACTACCATCATTGTATCCTGATCCACCTCCACCACCCTGGCTGGATGATTGTCCACCATCACCACCTGATGCACCATTACCACCTTGTCCACCACCAGCTAGGCCAGCACCAGCTGTTGAAGTAATGGTATATCCAGGTTTAAATCCCCTAATGATAGAAGAACTTGAATTAATAGTTGTCCCATCAATGTTGACATACTTAATCTCACTTGAACTATTATTACTACAAGCCGAGATAGCCTGGTTTATCCAATAAGAACCCTTGGTACAAGTAATAGTTTTACCACCCTGGTTTTGAATTGCTAAGGTATCACCACTCTGCAAACTAACGCTAGATGGTGTTATTGAACCATATACACCATTCAGTGACAGTGATGAATACTGACCACCGGAATTACCATTATTACCACCATCACCACCAGAACCATTTGCACCACCACCGGCACCACCTGATACTGAAGATGTAGCGTTTCCACCTTCACCAACAACAGCGATAAGAGTTGAACCACGATACAAAAATACAGCCGAATTATTTGAGATACCAATCACGGTATACTCAATATCTTTTTCAGCTGTAAATTTGATAGTTGCAGTTCCACCTTCTCCACCATTAGAACCAGATCCCTTAGAACCAAACATGTTCATGATGATAGGGTTGTTCCTCTCTACTGAGTGGAATTGAATGATATTATACTGTGATCCAAAAGTGTTCTGATCAAGTGTAAATTCAGGATTACTATCAAAGTCTACATCTTTTGTTGCATAGTCATTAGCGAAAGTATAAGCTTCAAAAGTAATCAGTGGTCTTGGTGAGACCACTGTCATAGTTACAGTGTTAGTATTCTGAGGTGAATTGAACGACTGTGGGTGTGATACCTCACAATATAGATTCTGAACAGTATTATTACCAGCTTCGGGTAGTGACCTATTATGATCAATAGCCCATCTCTCACCAGACATAGTAGAATAGTAGAGATTCATTCCATTATCTCTACACTTCTTAGTGAACTCATTTATTGATGCTCTGACATTAATCTGAACAGTTCTACCACCAATACCATAGACGATTGGTGAAAGGAAGTTAAATCCCCAACTCCTCACCAGTGTTGCCTGTCTTCCTGGTCCAAGACTATTAGTCATGTCAAAGGCAACTCTGAATGAGTTTGCACTGAGTCTCTGTGGGTAACCTGGTGAAACTGCAATAGAATTGTCACCTGCAATTAGACCACTTGCCCTAGTTGAAGTGTTGTTAACATATGCCTCAAGATCAACATCGCCTGTTGATCCTAACTGGGTGAAAGTAATATCATATCCAATACTTCCGATTGGGTGACTTTCAGTTCCACTAGGAACATTGATAAATCTATTTACTGAGATAAGAATATTAGAACCGGTTGGATCTGATACACTTACACTCCCACTATTGTCTGTAATTGATATTGGTCCACCAAATGAATCATCAATTGCCAGAGAGACCGAAGTACCAGCTGGAGCATTATTCAATCCAGTCAGAGTGAACCAATCACTTGTCTGGTTTGTATCACCAACGTCCAAATTTATAGCTTGTATAGGATATGCAAGACCATCACTAGTGTATGATGAAGGCACCTTCAGAAGACTATCGGAAAATTGTGGTGGTTGTAAGAGATAGAATGGTCTTTGTGGGTAACTTGATCTAAAGGAGGACCAATCACTATCAATTGTAGATTGACTCTCAAGAGTCAACCCAAGGACACTAATACAAACTGCTGGACCACCAGTTGTTACATTTTCATCAACAGCAACTTTAACACTATCTGTGTTAGTTCCACTATATGTAAATCCAGCTACACCACCATCATTCCTGATTGAACCATCAAAATACCATTGATACTCGATACCAGTTGTTAATCCATTCTCCAGTTGAGCTTCAACTGTATATGTTACATCATCACCAGAAGCAACAGTTTGAGTTACTGGTTGAGTCAGGATCTGAATGTTTTTGATCAGTTCAATTGTACCAGTATCTGACTGAAGTGGTTCATTATTTGCCTGTGATTCACCAGTTGCTGGAATATAATCCGTCTTCAGATAGACTCTTGAGTTGTCGTTACTTAGTGGAATATTATCAAGAGTAAGTATCGAAGAATTACCAACACTTACTATTGATACAGATGGTGATGTCATTGAACTATTCAGTTCACTATCATCCAGATACCATTTGAAATCAAATGTTCCTCCCACATTATCATTTGGATATGTGGCAGTTGTAATACCTGAAAATGTGACAACACCTGTTATATGTTGTTTTGTGTCTGTTACTTGTTCTAGATACCCTAAACTAGGTCCATTCAACTTTAGTGTTGTAGGAACGGACCTATTAAATTTGAACCCTATCATGAGAAGTTTTGACCTCCGACTACACCATACAGTGAAGTTCCACCATCAAATGTCATGAATGAATAGATATCAACTCTACCAGCTACAGTTGTTACTATAGGTGTGATTCCACCTGGCCAGTACACTGGTATCACAGAACTACTCTCTGTCCTAAAGTTATCTATATCAACTGTATAGGGTGTTGTTGCGTCCTGTGTAATTTTGAGGGTAAATGCTGTTGTGGAATTCAAAGCCGCCCCTTTCAGTGTAAATGATGTGACATTCTCACTAGTTGTCAGAAGGAACGACTGACCTATTGATAGATCGAGTTCTACATCATTAGCAGATGATGTGACAGTTTGTGCAATTTCATGATAGGAATTGAATCTAGCTCTACCATCAACATCTAGTGCAGATCTAGCAACTGTAGTTCCAATACCAACACCAGTAGATGTTACCGAGAGGATTGTAGAACCGGCTCCAGATTGAATGGTCGTAGATGTAACAACACCAGCGGTAATTGTACCGGATGTGTTATCTAAGTCAAATGGTCCAGTTGCTGTCAGTGCTCCACCAACAATAACTCCACTATCAAACCTTGATATACCATCAAATCTAGATTCATTACCAACATATAGTGAAGTTTGTGCTGTACCGGCGGAGTGAACTTGACCATAAATGTCTCCAGTACTAACACCTAATCCGAGTTTGATGTTTACATCGTCCTTGATATAGACGAAGGCGTTTCCTCCACCCTTTTGCCAAATACTATCCTGGTTGGTAATACCAGAACCATCACCATAAATTGTGAATCCAGTACCAATACGAACATCACCTTCGATATTCAGTTTGAGACCATTAGCTGTGGTTCCAAGACCAACACCACCATCGCCATCAATAGTGAATAGTGATGAACCAGAACCAACCTGGAATGTCTGATTGGGTAGAATATCTTCAGTTCCAACACCAATCTTATCAAACAACATTTCACTGCCATTTGGATTAATACTGATAGCACCGAATGGATACCAACCACTCTCAATAGAGTAATTCCATCCGATTGTTCCACCCTTGCTTGGATTTGCGTTATAAACAACATCACCAGGATTACCAGCCAATACTGGAGTTCCGAGTCCTACAGTGTACTTTCTAGATACAACTGTGTCACCCTGGAGGAACATAGAGTTAACCTCAATACCCTCATCTGAAGTGGATGTAATCTTCTCGGTGAAGACCACAGGACCATTAAATTCTGATAGGATATTATTCTGAGTACCACCCTCAACCTTAAGACCTCTGGATATAGTAGCGTCAAGTGGGTTAATGACATCAACACCAGACTCAGCACCAATGGTAAATATGTCTTCACCAGTAATAGTAGGAACTGGAGTATCAAATACCTCTTCCTTACCAGTGTTAGAGGAAATTCTCTTGTTGCCAATATAGAAGTCACCCTGATCATTCATACCAGTGTAGACACTGACACCACCATTAGATCTGAATGACTGAGACAACAACTGTTCAGTCAGACCAGGTTGTGCCGCCTGTCTCTGTGGAAGTGACGTTGAGTAGTTACCAGGACCATATCCAAGATACTCAAACGTATGTCCAGAAGCTCTGATAATTGATGTTCTTCTAAGTTCAACAGGTTGAATATGAATCTTTCTAATGACAGATCCTTGAACATGAGTTGAAGTTCTGGTACCAAGAATACCTCTAAAAACCTTAATTGGATTGGAGTTAACGGTGGTTTTAACTCTCATAATCTCATTGTTAATTCTTACATAATCACCAATATTGAAGTTAAAGTTGTTCAGATTTTCAATCTCAATCTCATCAATTGATGTATTAATGATAGGAGAAGACAATACTGTGGAGATACCAGCGTAAGAGTTGGAAGTTCTACCACCAAAATTTTCATCATACAGAGTAAATGTACCACCTTGAGGTGAAGTACCCACGTAGTAACCAGCAAGTGTACCGGAGGCTACTTGAGAACTCGTACTAATCCCAATATCAATATTAAATTTATTAAGGTTCGTTACCTGTGTTATCGTAAAGTTTCTATTAAAGAAATTATTGGTAGATCCACCAATTCTAATTACATTATCAGAAACCAATCCATGATTCTGTATGGTAGTAACACTAGCAATACCAACGATTGGGTCGTAGTCGATACTATCAATGTCTAATCTAGGACCAGTGACCCTAGAACAAGAGTTGACCGTCACATCTCCACCAATAGGAGTAGTTGAATATCCAACAATAAGATTGGCTGATGTAAGAGATACCTTATTAGCTGTAGAGATTCCACTAATTGAGTAAAATCCGTTGTAGGTCGAGAAAGCAGAATTGATACCACAGATTCTAAGTGTATCACCAACATTATTTTGAATAGCAGATACTGTAACCTGACCACCAGAGAATCCAGTAGTGGTAGCTGTACCTGTGACATTCAATACGTCACCTACATTATAGTTAGAACCACCACTGATGATCTTGACATCTGCAATTGAACCATTGTTATCAACTGTAATTCTTGATGTAGCTTCTTTACCAGGTAATGTATTTGAACTCAGAATTGCGTTATAGATATTTTCGCCTGCACCTGTACCGTTACCATAACCGGTACCAGGTATGGATATTGATACTCTAGCAATACTATTATACCCATGTTCACGATCTAAGGTAATTTCGTGATCAGTCTCTGAAGTTGATACAATACTGGTGACATTTTGAGCCAGGTGATAAGATTTTTCTACTCTCTCAACACCGACTTTTGTAATACTATTTTTGGGGTCATTGACTTCGACACTACCCAAAATATTGGAGAGTGCATATGTTTGTGCTGAAGGAGCGTCACTTACTGGATTATCTCTATCAAGTTGAGGATAAAGATTGACAATAGGTGAGGAGAAGGAGAACTCTTCAGAATCATTAAAAGGAGCAACGGATGGGGTGTTTCCAGAATCAATAATGGTCAGATAGTAAATACCATCTTGTTCTCCGGTCTTATACTCTTTGATCTGTTCAACATCATAAACGTAGAATGTCTTATCACTTCGTTTAGTTTTGAATGTCGGAAGATCGGTTGTTCTTGCAGATGTATTATTTGTGAATGTTCCGGGATCAATTGATTGAGAAACAAGGAATGTGTGAGAACTGGAAATACCAATAACAACCTTAGAACCATTATATGCTGAACCTGCAACACCAGTTGGATTTTCTGTACTGGTCACATTATTAATGACAAGTTTAGAACCAGTTACAAGGTTGTGTGGTTGTTCTGAGGTATAGTAGGCTGTTCCATTATTCCAGTTAGCGTCGCGAAGGAAACTTAAGTTTCTCATCTGAGACTGGTTGGACATAGTGACCGAACCAGGATTATATTTAAGTGCAATTTCACTATTATCAACACCAGTTACGTCGTTAGACATCTGGATAACATAACCGTCTCTAGGTGGTCTAGCAGATTGAATACCTACACCTGATGGAATGACATATCTGTACCTATAGATCCTATCGGCAAGTGCTCTATTATCTGGGAGTCTGTTAATGAATGTTCTTGAAGTGGCTTCACCAAGAACTGATGTTCCTAGTGTTACAATCTTACTGTATAGTTGATTGTCAGTAGAAGAACTAGATACATTTACATACCACTGATCCTCGTTGGTATCATACTGAATTGGGTGTCCAATATCACCAGATACTTTGTCATTGACTCTAGATTCGACGATCAGATTACCACCAAGATTGTTGATATCAACAGATGTTCCAGTGGAGGCATCATTAGAACTTACAGCAAGTTTAACTTGATCATCGTTGAGTCCTGTGGTAATAGCATAATAAACTCTATTATTATTAATACCATCTGGGAGTCTAGCATTATCACTAGAAATTCTGATTGTCTCACCATCCATAAACCTATGGTCTGATGTGAGATTCAGAGTGTTGTTACTAATACTATTAGATGAACCAACTCTAGCAACATCGAATACTTTTCTAGAAGATTCCTTCTTAGTTGTGGTGTCATCAGGCATCACAATACGAGCCTGATAGTTGATTGATTCACCACCTTCAGTAATCAGGAGATTGAGTTTATCATCAACCTTGGAACCAATTCTATATCCCTGGATGACACTCTTTGGTGGTGCAGACTGGTTTTTCTCGTTGTGGAGATACAATCTACCAGTAGAACCAACACCAACAGTCTTGGTTACATCAATAGAACCATACTCAAGGTTGATTGTGGTCGTTGGTAGTTGTTTTGGTGGAATAATATTGGTGATGTACCCAACGTCATCTCTTCCAAAAGCAATATCACGATACCCTTTCGATGCAAGAGCAATTGCACCAAAGTTAGAGTTGGAGTTGGTAACAGAGAAATCACCACCACTATCAGTTACAAAGTGTTGAGCATATCCAATAGCAAAGATGGATACTAACTGAACAACAGAGTTATTTGACGCCTTAATATGGTAGTTGTAATATTCTGGTCTATATTTCGCATTAGGATCACTATGAATATTATCTACTGTACTTGCAAACTTAAATGAACCAGTTGATTTGTCAAACTTACAGAATGCATTATCATCCTTCTGAAGTGACACACCCGTAAACTGAGCAACAACCATGGATTTAAATCCACTAGCCTTTGCACCATCAGCGTGCATACCACATATACCATAAACAGATCTCAATGAGATATTGAAAATGTATGGAGATGCAGAAGAAACGGTGTCAATATCCAGATTGACTAATGCACCAGCGACAACAGGTGCAACAGAGTTAGGAATTACAGAGTTAAGATACTTGAATGATGTAGTACCTTCTGTAGTTGATGTCAGAACCTCATTTACAACAAATGAACCATTATAATCAACGTCACTTACACCATTAATTTGGAAGGCTGTATCTACATCGAGACCGAAAAGTGGTTCGGAGAGAGTGACAGTGATGATCTCATTCTTACCAAGAATCGTTCCATCACCAGCTTGAATTGCACTAATTTCTGTGCCACCACCAGTTGGTCCAACAATACGATATTCATCAATTTTAGGTTGAATATCAAGACCAGAAGATGGATAATCTGGTTGAATCTCTCTACCAGAAGATGTACCATAGGCTAAACCGACCTTTTCGTAGTACATATCAAGGTCAGTTCTTTCTGACTTGAAATTACTAATAAAAGTATCGTCAATTTCTACATTATTAACGCCATCAGCGTACTCAAAACAGGTTAGTTTGTGGTGTGAGAAGTTTGGAACAATATCTCCACTGGTGTAGTTCCTATAGACAGTCCCGTTTGGATTACCGTCAAAGATAGTAAACTGGAAGAAGTAGCAACCACCAGTAATCTTAAAAATAGCCGTTGTTTCAATATTGTCGTTTTCTGGATCTGGAACATAAAGTGGTCTGATTGTCGTTTTTCTCAGATCCTGTCCAACGAGAGAAACACCACGGGGGACTATGACACCACCAGAGACCGAATTTAACTTATACAGGTCATTCTTAGATGATGTAAGGTCAAAATTTGATGCAGTATTGAAAGAAGTGAAATCAGAAGACTGAGTTCCGTCTCGAAGCCTATAATCAGACGCATTTAGTGGAATCCAACCCGGTCTATTGTCAACAATATGTTCTCCTGGTGAGAGAAGAATTGTTGTTTTACCAAATCTGTCATTATCAAGACCCTGTTGATATGAAAACCTAGCCGCCTCAACGAGTGCCCTTTGAATAGTAATAAAGGGGCGACCCATTGAATTGCCCTGATTTGTTATACTATCAGTAGCATCTAGGTCATTGGGGTTAACATAAATGATGTTTCCGCGAACGTTCTTAAGGAAGTTATCAAGTCTCGATAATGGCATCTTCTTCGCACACTATATCTATTATGACTTATTTATCAGCTCTCCTGCCTCGTTATATGTTGGTGGGTGAAACTCACAGTATTCATTGAATGTTATCTTCATCTCCTTGCAAGTTAGATTGCAATTTTTCGCCGCTTTTGGTAAGTTCCATTTCGCTTCGAATAACATTTCCATAGATTGTCGCGTTTCTGGTCTCATACTCATAACACTTGACTATTTCTTGATACAGAGAAGGGAAATATTGATTCATAAAAAGTAAAAAAGGGTAAAAATACCCCAGATTTTTTATTGGACCTTTTTACAAAGGAAAGATAAAATAATATACAGGGTTCAACCAGCAATAACTGGGTCAGAATACACAATCATATCCTCCTCACATATAGCTCGGACAACCTCTAGGATGTCCATAAACTGTTGAGGGGAATTGGCATCGACAACCTTAGTTTCACCCTCATTAGAGTACATGTAGAATCGACGAGCACAAGTATCAATCACAACGCGAGTGAGATATTCATCTTCCTCACTATCAACAGTATAGTCGTCACGATCGTACTTGGAAGTCATGGGAGTTTGTCTTGTACTCTCTTACTATAGATCAGACTGAGGTCCGAGTCAAGAAGGCTTGTGACAGTTTGTCACTCGTCATCCGGGTCAGCGTTTATGATATCCTTGTAAGGAGAGTTTTTCATAAGGTCTTCGAAACTAAAATAATTGAGTCGTCTAGCATTTGATGTTCCAATCTGTGCTCTGTATGCCCAAATTCTCAAATTAAACTCCTCATTGACTTTGGTTTTGATTTGATTTGAAACTTCAGCCATTCCATCCCGAGCAGGATTAGAAGCAAGATTAGATTCAGCTGTATCTCTAGCCGAAATTGCTTCATTTAATTCAGTGTCATCACATGCTACTGAAAGGGGGGAATATAAAGTAGCTAAGGTGACAAATGTATCATCAATTATTACAGTTGAACCCTCTACCGCGTCAGCACCACCTGGCCAGGTGACTGGTTTATTTGGAAATCCAACTCTATAATAGATTTTACTAGCTCCAATAGGTGGTTCACTAATTTTCGTATCAAAGTCTTCAGGATCTTCAGTTTCTGGATCAAAGAGTCCATCCAGAAATTTATTCCATGATCTTGTACCACTAGCAATTCCAGTATTAGTGTAATAAACTGACACACCAGCACCAGCTCTATTGTATGACATGATCTCAATTGTTTGATCAACATATGGACTATCCTCAATAGAAACAGCCATTGAATCACTAATGGTAGATGGATCCTGTGAGAACAAGATATCCATGAATTCCCCTGCATCCGACGTAGCTGTGGACAATGGTGCATCAAATCCTAGAATAGGAAGTTGATCGACAGTAATATAAGGAACAGTATGTAGTCTTGATGTAGCGATACCAGTGAATGAATATGAACTTAGATCAACAGCTGTTGTTCCAACTCCCGTGACAGTCAAACTCTTAGTTGCAAAGTATCCTGATAGACTAGGTGTTGCTAATTGACCTACTTTAATCTCAATATTTGGATCAAGAATGGTCATGAAGTTTGTACTGGCTTGGGTCCCAAGACTGATCGTACCCACACCTACACCACGAAATGTATCAAACACATCTCTTGCATATGGTTCATCATACAGTTTATAACCATGAAGATTATCTGGTTCATAAAAAGTGTCAAAGAAAGAACCAACACCATTCAGTAAGTCACCCTCTACTGGTAAATCTATACTATTAAAAGTAGTACCATCAAAGTATGTGACGGAATTTGTAGAAATTCCTACGGAAGAACCAGCACCTGCTGTTGTGGAAGTCAACCCAGCTGCACCACCTGTCTTTTCATATACTGAAGAAAGTTTAGTACAAGTAAATGTATATTGAATTGTATGACCATCAGGTGTTCCAGTAGCAGTACTAGTAATACCAGTCAATCTCCAAAACAAATCACTCCTACAGTTCTGAACATCAACTCTCTGATCATATGCATCTCTAGTAGCATAAAGGGAATCATTGACCGGAGTTATAAGATTATGAAGTGCTCTATCTAAGTTTTTTGTTGCATTAGTATATGGTATCTTAGCCGTATCAAGAACGGATATCTGTCTCTTAGCTTCATCTTGTACAATCATTGTATCTCCCGTGACAGTCGAGAGAGTATCTAACATTGCATCGCTATTTTCTGCCATAATATGTTTTTTAGTTATTTATTGTGTCTTTTTGGGGTTAATGTACCAATATTCCATAATCCTAAAGTTACCCATTCATGATCATATGTCATGGCAACTATTCCATTTTTATATTCTAATCTACTCACAACATAGAACAAGGACTCATAGAATCCCTCTCTCTGTAATTTAGCCATTCTATGGACTCCATCCTCAATCATATATCCGTTTGGATACTCAATTAAAATACCTGGATATGTGATATCAGCCCCGTCAATATGATCTGGATGGGGTGGTGGATAACATATTTCAGAGTGTTTGATGAGTTTGGGTAACCTATGATCACGAACGATTTTAATGCCATTTTTATAATTATGTCTCATATCTCCAACCACTGTGAGGGATGAGTACAACCCTGATGATATCTATAGTATTTTGGTTTCAGAGTAATTCTTACATCACCAGCAATAGCTACTCTCTCATTCACTCTAGGTTGTTTCTTAATAGTGTGATGATAAGTTTCAGATGGCATAACAATACAACTACCTTCCCTTGGGGTAATAGTATAATTGTTACAATTGTATCTGTTAAACCCAGTCATTAGATTCAGTTCATCTGCAACATCAAAGAACCCCATACAAACCTGATTGGGATTGTTGTCTGAATTCTGATTCACTACAAACTTATCAGAAGTTTCATCAGTGTTTAGATAATACACAAAACTGATGTTGGCTTCATTGTGTTTATGTGGTGCTAATGGTGGTGTAGTATCATCCTTATGGTACACCACCCATGACTTACAAATGTGGTAGTTAAGTTTATTATAATCAATCTTCAGAGTCTCAAGGTATTCATCAAATACCTTCCTCAAACCTACACTAAAAAACTCTCTATACTTCTCATTATGATGTAGAAAGATTCTCTCCGAACCTTCAGGAGATTCATACTTATACCCATTGAACCAATACTTCTTGATATCTTCTAGATTCTCTTTAAATTTATTATGACAACTAACATCCCCCTGATAGATTACCAGAGGGAATACTTCATGAACTTTTCCCATTCATATCACAATCTGTATTCATCATTATCACCCGGATAGTCAGATGTTGTCAAGCCTTTATACTCAGGAATGTTTTTCTCAGTGTCAATTCTTTCTGCGTAGATAGTGTAACTGCAGTTAATAGGACCACCGTCAGAGTTGATTACTTTAATTGTACTGCACCACTCAACTTCTTCGTAATACAATGGTTGAAATGAACCAATGGGTGTAAGATTTACAGTGATACTTTCAGGGTCAACCAAACCTTTCCAATAATCAGGAAGATGAATAGTATTATTACCCTTTAACTTACCTCTTACATATACCTCAGCATCCGGTCCCTCAAGTGAAACATATCTCAGTCGATGTCCCTCTTTAGTAGGATGAAGAATATCAAATGGTTTCTTACTGACGGCGATGATATTCGTTTTATTCAGCGTGGCCTTGGGAGTAACATGATCAATCATCTTTGCAATAGTGGATCCTATTATGGGAGCCTGGTTGATAGCTAATGACAAGTTTGCATCAACACCAATTTCTGTCTTCGCCCCAGCCTTCACTCGATTACCAATCTCAGTGCTGATAGCTTCGGTTTCAACAACAGTAGCAGCAGCTTCAACTTTGGCAATAGTTATAAGACTGATAGCTGCAGCCTCAACTATGAAAGTTGATGCTCCACAGAACACAGTCACACCAACAGGTCCTGATGGGTCACCGATAACAACGTCTTGAGGTGTCTCAGTACCAGGAATTAGGTTTCTAATTCTGAATAAACCAGGAATGAGAGCTAAAGCATCAGCATTCGTACACCTACCAATCATCATGGTAGCTTCAGGTAGTGGGAACTTAGTATCGTCACCTACAATCATTGGTGCTTCAATATAAGCACCACCTCTCAGTTCTGCTTTAGATTTACCAAGTGCAGTAGGACCACCAGGAATTGTTGGGTCACCAACAATGAGTCTTTTATTTACAAATAGATCAGTTACCTTTGCCATAGTAGTGTCTCCGCGAATATATGGTAGTAACAGTCGATAGGTAAACCAACTTTAGCTTGTAAAGTTACCTTACCCCCCTGAACACCCTTTACAATTATATCTTGATGTGAGCCAATAGGAGTAATACAGACAGTAATTGTCTCTACATTTACAACCCCATCCCACTCTTCAGGTAAGTTAATGTGTGTGTCGTGTCTTAGTCTACCCCTACAATAGACACCATTCTCTGGACCACTCAGAGAGGAATAATCGTTTAATTTCATTGAAATAATTTTTGAAATGCTGACATTTTACTTTCCAGATTTTGATCAAAACCAACAAGACCACTAACTGCATTGACTATACCAAAACTATCAAGAACTGTTACAGCTTTGACACCTGTCTTACCTGGTTTAGATGTTAAAGATGTTGCGTTACCATCAGCCATATCAATGATTCCACCGTAGATATTCATGGTTGTTTGTCCAATAACATCAACAACGTTGTCAGATTTAATTGTGACACTGGAGTTGCCCTGAATATCAACACCATCACCCCTTCCTTTTATGTTAATCTTCTCATTAGCTTCAATATCAATAAAACCTGTTCCACTAGGTCCACCCTGACCCTGAGCCCTTAATAAGATGTTTTGTGCATCTAGAATGATCTTACCATGAGGTGCTGAGATAAGTATATCTCCATTCTTCGCACTCATTAGGATAGTTTGATCTTCCTTGCCACAATTATCTCCGGCTCTCACTTGGAAAGCACCTGGTGACCTACAGGTAGTACCACCAGCCCTATGTCTTTCCCCTGTACCATCTAGTGAAATATAGTGGTTATGGAAGAAACCACTTCTAATTAAAAAGGCGGAAATCTCATTATCACCAGTGACATGACCACATTTCATCTCACCATCAGAGTTTCCATATCTGATGGTGTATAGATTTTTCTTTTGTCCATTATCAGAATCAGACATTAAATACCTCCTGATGTGCTATACGATGAAGCTATACTTCCTGTAGTGTCAGTAACATTGACAACTTTATCAACAGTATCTGCATCAATTTTGTCTTCTTCAACTCTATTTACACCAAGTTGGGGAAGAAGTCTGGCACCAATACCGGTATCAGACTTGATATAAACTCTGGGCATTTCTTTGAATCCTTCTCCTGTTTCTGTTACTTTGATTCTATAAACACCGCCACTAGGACTTGTCTCAATTACAGCCTTAGCACCCTTACTAGGTGAAATAATAACTTCATCACCATCTTTATATGATGCACCAGGAATATCAATATAGATAGCTCTCAAATATAAAATAACTGGATATGTTCCGTCAGAACTTGTGGGGAAATCAAATTTTATTGTGCCCTTAGTTGGATTAGGAACGGTAATGTTTCCACTATTCTTTACAATATAAGGTGTGCCACCAATAATCTCCTCACCACCGCCAGTTCCATCATCAGATTTCTCTGATACTATCTTTGTTCCAGGTGGAGTCTCTATAATGTCTCCCACCACTAGTTTCAAAAATGCTCCAGGATTAAGTGGTTGTAAATAAGTTCCATCTATTTTCTTTAAAATGGTTTGATCAGAACGAGACCAAGTTCTATTCATACCACCTTTTGATCCATCTGGTTTGGTCAAATAACCTGTACCACCATCCTTGATTATAAATCCAATAACACCTTGATTGAGTATAGAATCAGTGGGTAGTCCAGTCGTGTCTATACCAGGTCTTATTGCAAGTTGAGGATCAAATATAGATGTAGATATAAATCCACCAGTAAGTCTGTTAGTAGTGATACCAGAAGTAACACTGCTCAGACCAGCGAATGGTGATGAACTAATACTAGTATACTTAAAACCGCCATCAACTGTTGATCCTAGTGTACTAGTGGAGAAACCAAGACCAAAATCATCAGTGTCACCGATACCAATATTCAATCTACCAGAGTCAGCAGTAATATTACCGGTAAAGATTGATTGTTGATTCTCTATTTTCTCATCAATAGGTCTCGTTGCAACGAAAGGATCAAAGATAGCAGTAGTGACACCAGTTATATCACCACCAAGAGCCAATCTTTCGGGACCAATACGACCAGTGAAAACCGATCCCAAACCAGCAAATGCTGGTGATGTTATTGAAGGACCATCAGCACCACCACTACCAGATCCTAATTCAAACCTTCTGTTTTGCCAGAAAGAATCAAGAACACCTCTCTGCCCTTGACCCACAAGGTCATCACGATCACCAAAATCATCTTCATATCCATTCAATCTATCCCAAATGTCATCCCCAAATTGTCCAAGGAATGGAATAATTACACCACCATTACCATTGCCACATGCATCTACAATTTTTGCATAGGAACCATCACCATATCCACTACCCATTGATACAAGATCTATACCAATGATTGATCCGCTTTCACTAATGATAGGATTGGCTGCAAATCCAGCACCAGTACCACCAAAGATTGCTATACTTGGAGGACCACACAACAAAGGACCGATTTCACAATCAGGTTTATCAAAGATACTATCCAAATTAAAGTTAAACTGATTCTCTATGACATCACTGATACCATTGGTAAAGTCAAATACTTGATTGAACTGGTCACTAAATCCTTTAACCTTATCAACGATACTACCAAGGCTTTTTCTATCACTTTGACCACCCGTAAGAATATTCCATTGATCAACACGATAAGCCTCACAAGAATCATTTGCCTCACAATCAAGAATAGAAAGAATGTCCTGAACAAATGAAGTAATATTGGCTGCAATACTAAGTGCTTGATCACCTACATTAATGACACCATTGATAACATCCATGGCCGCACCGAACACAGTATTGATAAACTGAGTAAGAAGGTTATCAATTTGTGCCAAGATAGAAGCTATAAAGTCTTCTACGAAACACCTAGCTACATTGATAACCTTATCAACTATAGAATCAACCAGATCACCCAGATATTCAATTAGAGCTTGGAATACCGCTTTGACTGCACAAATAAAACCATTAACTGTCTGAACAAATCCCGGTTGACCAGCATAGTTTTCATTTGCTCCTGCTATTCCCTGCAGGAGTCGATTTATTTCATTTCCAAGTCCCGATACTTTCTTAATCATCTCATCAAATACCCATTTCAAGGCAGAAGAGATGTCCTCTTTCATCTGTGTTTTCTTCTCAAGAATCATACTCTGGAAGTCAGATACGCCTCTGGTTGCTGATAACCTAGCGTCACTAAGTGTTCCTCTTAATTTCTCAATGTCCTTAATAGAGTTGGCCATTGATAGTTGAAGACCAGCCATAGGAATTTCACTACATTCTGCTGGTTTGGGTACCGGTATATATTCTTCTTTGTCCTCAGCAGAAACTGAATCAGCTGCAGATTTTCCCTCTGATGAGTGTTCCTCTGGACTATTGTTTACTTGACTGTTCTCTTGTGGTTCTCCATTAACCTCTGATGATGTGGGTGCAACCTCACCCTTACTGTCACTGGCTGATCTTGCATAGGTAGCAACTCTATCACCATTCTCTGGTGATAGACCAGTGAAAGGAATGAACTTAGCATCAGGAATATTCTTCATAACAGCTGTGTAGCTGTTAGTTCCAATCACGCCCATGATTACAGGTTGTTGTCCGTCTTCTCCATCCATGAAGAATCCAAACACAAACATACCCTGTCTCAGGTTACATGATTGTGATGAAGCACCCGTACCACCACCAGCGGTGACTGGGTACATAACTGATGCCCAAGGTAACTCATCATCGGACAACTCAGACGGAACAGCCGTGTGGTGCCCCATGATACGAACCTTATATCTCTCACCAAATCCAGGAGTTTTCTTATTGTCATCACTTGGAATACCCCTCTTATTATCCCTCCATGATTTCTCTGGTGCAATCTGACCTATCCACCAATAGAAACCATCTCTACCTACAAAATATTTTTTAAATAAACCCTGTTCTATCATTTGTTCGTGAACCCTGTGTTTTTGCCAAATGAATCTCTGACCAATGAAAGACTACTGAAAGAATCCTGTGGTGTAATACGATGACAGACGTGTGCTACCATATATATGCCTCCACTCTGATCATTAACTTCTAATCCACTCTCACCTTTTAGTTCTGGGAAATCACAATAGACAAGATCTCCAGCCTTAATACTGAAGTCACCAGCAATAGTGATGTTTATTTGAACGGCGAAGAGTTGATTATATCTCATCACCGATTGGACCATACTTCTCTCAGCGTCATAGTTAGAAGATTGTTTATTGTCCTGCCAGTTCTTTAACTGAGCATCAGATGTGGCACCTCTAGGAATTGTACCAACATCCAGCACATGACTAAACAATCTCGTCGGAGATTGTGTAAACTCTCTTGCTACTTGACTAGGTGCAAACTTCTTACCAGCAGTAGTAATCTTGTTCTTCTGTTTACCAATATCATACTCAACAACCTTGTAGTTCATTGAATAGAAGTCAAAGAAGATTGACCTGTTATTATATGCACCTGTTGCCAGGCTGTCTTTCATATCAACATCTCTATCGATATCATAGGATAAAACATTACCATCATATCCATCTGCTGGATTCTTACCTGAGTTGTTGTAAATATATCTTTTGTTGACAGTTTGATCAAAAATTGTATCAATAGATCTGAAATTGAATCCTTCTCTTGTTTGGAAGAATAGATATCCAGCAGCTCCACCTATACTATTCTTACCCTTACCAGATCCTAAAGGAACCGACTTAGATGCCAACCAGGTACAGGTGTATAGAGGTTTCCTGTCATTACCTATAAAATTATAATCAATAGCTGTTGAATCAATATTGAAAGATCCACCTTTAGACTTAAGAACCTCAGTTAAAATTGAAGAAACACTATCAGAGATCTTACCCTCATATCTCTTCACTACTCTAGTTTGTTCATTAGCAAAGTATTCTTTTGAACAGAGGTCAATGTAATATACATCTTTCTGTGTTCCAGGTGTTGCATTCCTGGCTCTATTCACATAGAGACCCTGTTTAAAACTAAGTTTATTGCCCTGTTGATCTTCAATATCAACATCAACTCTCTCCCCACCTCTGATCGGAAGACCATCAAGAAGGCCCTGTGTTGCTAGAGTATCTTTCCCTTTAGATTCGTATCCAGTCTCAGCCACAACCATAGTGGCAGTGATAGTGTTTGACAACACACTCTCATAGTATGATATCTCTGGCGTGATAGCAGAAATATCCACAACTTCACCATCAGTATTAGATGAGATGGTAAGCTTGTTTATATTAGCAGCTGCTGTTGATGAATATTGTGACATTAACCTTGTTTATATAAAAATCCTAGTAGTTGTGATTTATAGTAACTATTTACCACATCACCAGAACCCATTATTATAGGTGTTCCAGACCTTCCACCACCACCTACGCTACCACCAGACTGACGACCACTTGGGTGCATCAGGATTGTAGTTCCACCTATTGTTTCATATGATAGTTGTTGTGATATGTCAGACACTGGAGAAGGTGTTTGTCCTGGTCTGATAGCAGCTGGTGTAGAAATAGAAGACTTTTGACCTGGTGATACAGACCCTGATTGTGATGGTGATTTAGTAGATGGATCCTGTATCGAAAGATTAGGAGTTCTATCACTTGTTCCAACAGAAGAACCATCTCCCATTTTACCAATAGCAATATACTTGACATATGGCATTGGGTCTTCATCTTGTTGATAACCACCAGTTCCAGCAGGACTGACTTCAAAGTGTAGGTGTTCACCAGTTCCTGCACCAGTGTTTCCAATCTCACCTATGATCTCACCATTATATGATTGACCTTTTGATACCATGGTCTGTGCAAGGTGAGCAAACAAGAAGTCTTTTCCACCAGAGGTGATAACAACAGTCTTACCATACCCATCAAATGTACCAACATCTGATACCTTACCCTTCAACTTGAGTGCAACATAATATCCCCTCTTACCACTTGTTCCAATATCTACACCTCTATGCATTTTACCCCATCTCATACCTCTTCCACTGGTCATACCAACTTCACCAGTCCCACCACCAATTGATTGTAAGTTTTCAACTGGAACAACATTAGTCAAACCAGTACCAGTTGGAGCAGCTGCCGGTGGTGGATTTTGTATAGATGGAGTTGTTTGAGGTGTAGTTGTAGTTCCTCGTGGAGTCTTTGTTGTAGCTGGAGTAACAATTCCAGGTTGCACCTTTACTGGTGCCTCAGCCATTGGTGTGGTTGGTCGTACTTGTGGTGTGGTGGTTAATGGGGTGGTTTGTACTGGTGGAGCTCCAAGTTTACTTAAAGATGATCTCATTTCCGCAACAGTTGCACCGGATGCGTTTCTTCCATCTCCTGCATAGTATGATTGACCAGCCTTTACATATTGATGCTTACCCTGCATGTCTACAGGCATTGGGAAGGCTGCCCATTCCATACCCAAACGAATCATTGCTTCATTTGGATCATTTTTAATCATCTCAGGAGTGATTTCTCTTTTGTTTACAATCAGACTGATAGCCATCTTATCCTGATTCTCAGGGGAGAACATATCAGTTCCCTTCAGTTTAGCAGATTTTGCTTGACTTAGAATATGCATAAACTGATATCTACCTGCCGCAGCAGATCCTCTTTCAAGAGTAGTTGATGCTTGCCATTTGGATGCCTCAGCTATTGTCATTTCCGTTAGTGCCTTTCCACCATACTTCCTTTGTTTTGTGGTGGATGGATATATTGAATCATAAGAACCTCCATATGATTCCTTCTTCGCGATAGTTTCTAAGAGAGGACCCCAATAAACAGCATCAGATGTAGTTCTAGTTCTAGTTCTTGTACCAACAGTTGGTTCATTCTCCAAGTCCTCCCTATATCCATCTGGAGCAGGATCGGTCATTTCGGGTTGGATCTTTATCTCCTCAGGTTTTTCTTCGGATTTAACATCACCCTTATTCATTGGATCTCTGGTAAAGAAAGCCTTATAAACTTTAGGTATCACCGACAATGGATTCGCGAGTAATGGAAGTGGATTAATCACATCTTTTCCACCAACAAAAGGAACAAAACCAGGAACCGCAAACTTAGGAAGACCATCCATTAATCTCTCGAATCCATCACCAGCCCAACTAAGAGCAGCCTGACCCATGGATAACATACCCTTGATATCTTCCTGCAACTTCTTACCGACGGCCTCAGGACCACCTCCCATAAAGAGATGATACATCAGGTCACCAGTATACTCACCAATAAGTTCACCAAGTAATGTTCCCACAACTGGGATAGGTATGAATGATCCTAAGAAACCACCCAGGACGGCACCAGCTGTCTTAAACAATGCCTGACTTATTGGATCACCACTCAACAAGGAGACGACCAATGTGATGAGACCACCAATGACGGGTATTCTCTTAAGGAACTTAAGTGCTCCCTTACCCAAAGTAAGGAGTGACTTCTGACCGGCTTTCTTAGCAATTTTTGATCCTACAGCCTTAGCTGGTTGAGATGTTATCTTACCAGCCTTGATAGCTGTATTGACTCTTCTTGAAGCTTTAGCAGGGTTCATCCCCTTATCAACTAATTGTTTAAATCTTTCAGCTGCCTCAGGACCGTGTTGTTTTAACACTCTTCTGAATGAATTGGTTACCTTACCACCCTTCTTAGCAGCATTTTTAGCAGCATTCGCAATACCCTTAGGAGATCCCTTCGGTGGTTTCTTACCACCAAATGGATTCATTAAAAACTTACCTAAGCTTTTGATTTTATTAATTATCCCTTTAGCCAGATTCTTCAATCCATTACCAATACCTTTAAAGGCACCCTTTATCGACTTACCAGCAGTCTTAAAAATACCTTTTATCGATTTACCAAGTTTACCCAATCTTGGAAATGCCTTGCCGATAACTCTAAGGCCAGCTTTAATTCCTTTACCTAGAAGAGTGAAAGCTCCTTTAAGTATCTTACCAAAATTATTGAAGAAAGCTAGTCCAGCCTTAAGAAAACCAATTATCTTACTTCCGTTCTTTGTGATCCACAATAGGAGTGAACCAAGGAATATTTGAGTAAAGAATTTTAATGGATCAAATGGAGCAGCTTTACTAACCATACCCTTGGCCAGTCCACCGACAAAACCGGCACCTTTCTCCAACAGATTTTCTTTTTGTCTCTTTTTATCTTTTTCAGCAGCCTTACGTTCAGCCTTTTCTCTATTGTTGGCGGTTTTTAACTTAACCTGTGATGTTTTTTTGAGAACCTCAGTCAGACCAGCAATACTATCAAGTTGATTATTGACACTCTCAAAAGATAACTCAGATGGTTTTCCCTCAATGTCTGGTTTATCTGGTAGTGACTCTACTCTATAGTTACCAACTATCGGTGTGGAGGCAACGATACTACCACCCTGTTGTTCTCCTTGAACACTTTCATCTTTGGATTTTACCAGGGCACCACCTTTACCACCCTTTTCCTTCTTCTTTTTACCTTTACCAGTAACAAAATTCTTTGCCTTATCCTTTACAGCACCTTTTGCAGCACCCATCGCTGCCTTTTTTACTGACCCTGAGGCTAAAGCTTTGATTGCTGGACCTATAAGTGCTTGTACTGCCATTATCCTACGATATTGTAGATTGATTTGATGACAATGAATTCAGGGTTCCCCATATCTCTAGCCGAGAACGAGGGAACTTGTTTCTGCCCGGCAGACGCAACAGTTGAATTTTGTGGTCTTGATGCAGACTCTCCACCAGGTAGCGCCATAATAGACGCTTGTCCCTGTGATTTCGGTGGTGGTACATTTGGTTGTTGTGGTGTTGTTGGTGCTACTTGTGCTGATGGTGTTGTTGGCGTAACCTGTGTCGTCGAAGGAGCTTTGCTTATAATATCTTGTTGTTCTTTGATGAGGAAAGATACTCTCTCATCAAATACTGCTTTACTAATCTCTTCCCCACTGGGGTTAAAATACTTGTTAGTTGGGAGGAATCCCATGGTGGTCCCCTCAACATATGTTCCAGCACCAGGGATGACAACACTGTCACCTGATCCGGTGTTGTTTGCACTCCTCTCATCAATATTCGCCATAGCCTTATCGATAAAGGCCAATGTATTCTTTGCCTTGGTGGCATCCCCACGTTGTGGGGTCATTGGTGTCTGTGGATCTATAGACATCAATGTAGTGTTAGGTTTAAGACCCGACCCAACCACAGCAGCGTCTGCAATGTTGTTTGCGAACTGTACAAACTCTGGGTGTGAAGTAAAGTCCTTACCATACTTCTTTTCCCAGAAGGTCATGATACCAAGTTCAACCAGTGCAGTTGGTGATGCCTCACCCTTATTCACAGTGGTATTACCAGCCGTGTCCTGTGCTATCTTACCCAGATCAGGATTGGCACTTTGGAACTCAGCAAGAACCTCCTGAATAGGATCAGCAAATCTCTTATCGTCTGTATCACCGGCTCTAGTTCTTGTGAGGAAACCAGTTCCTACAATCTTACCACTAGCATCTCTACCAGCATCAAAGTGAAGTGGCATGATCCTGACACCCATCTTCGCTTGTTGTTGTAGATATTTGTCGTAGGTTTCATAGTCACCAGCATCTTCTGGTGAATAAATTCTTACTCTAAATCCCTGTTTAGCCATCCTATCTGCTATAATCTTAGCTGCTGGGTCCTGTGCTTCTCTCTCCCTACCAGCAGCTCCGGTGGCATTTGATGCTTTAAATGTACCTCCACCAGCTGTATCTGGAATGGTTCCAGGTTTTCTTGTATGGTCCAGTGGAATGATGACATCATATTGAGCATCACTTGACAGTGTCATTTGAGCTCCAACCTGACCACCACCAGAGAACCCTTGGACACTACCCATGGTTGGGATGTTAGTGCCTCCAGCATCCCTATTCATGGCCAGAAGATTATTGGCACCATAGGATTGGACAGCTTTCTTACTCATCACAATCTCACCGGGTTGAGCCGCAATTAACTGAGTATCGGGTCCCATACCTGTGATGGTCTGACCAGAACTACCAGTTATAGAACCACCACCAGCAAATCCCATGTTGGATATCTCAACAGGAGGGTTCACTATATTACTCATGGCAATCATACCACCACCAGCCATACCGACTATTGGTTTCATGACATTAGTACCACCCTTCCACCCACCGACGTTCAGGTTGATTACCTGCCCACCCTCCTTATATCCTGTTACCTTAGCACCTTCTACCTCACCACCACCAGCCATACCTTTGACTGGAGTAGATTCTTCTTTCTTTGGTGCTTCTGGTTTGAAGTATGGTATATTTGGTATTTGTGGAACTTCTGCCTTTGGAATATCAGGCAAATCAACTTTATCTTCTTCTGCTACCTCACCGAATAAACCAAAGACACCATTGATCATATTCTCAAGATTACCAAGACCACCATTAAGCAGTCCAACAAAGACATTGATACCATCAAATATTCCCCCAAAGAGGAAACTTACAGTTCCATTCAGCAGATTAATGACTCCATTTATCATGGAGATAAATGGATTGAAAAACATCATTGGATTGCTGATGGCCTTCATAAGCCATTGAACTGCAGATCCAAGGAAGATTTGAGTAAAAAAGTTTATTAATGTATCAAAGAATCCCTTGACTGGTGCTGTTACCTTATCTGTTATTGTTTTTCCAACTGATCCTAATGCACTACTTTCTAAATTATTCTCTTTCTTTCTTTTCTTCTGTTTCTCTCCAGTGATCCTATCACCTTCTACATCTTTTTTCTCATTAGCAATCTGTTCAGACTCAAGGTCGAGCATATCACTAAGATTCTTCTCAATCTTTCCTAATCTTTCAGAAACATCACCTAAAAACTTCTGTATACCCTCAATTTTACCTGTCTTCTCCTCCTCTGATGAGTCTACCTCTACCTTTGGTGTCCCTGCAGGCGGAAGACTAATCATTGGTGAGCTAGGACTTGACGACTCCTTGCCCCTTTTTGAAGTTTCACTAACGAAAGACGTAAAATTTATCTTATCTTTCTTTACCTTAAACCTTCCTGTATTTCCCTTTACTCTTTTAAACTCATTAGTAAGTAACTCAGTCTCCTCTGTTACCATATTAGTGTTTGACAACCTACCAGCCATCATCTTTTCTCTTAAAAGAGACTTGTAGGTAGCATAGTCAAGGTCAATGGCATCATCAAGACCCAAAAGGTTTAAGATTCTTTCATCAATTTGTTCAGAGACAAGATCCTCTTCTCTTGAATCCGGTACATAAAGAGCCAACGCATTGTATGGTTTCTCATTCCTAATGGAATTAAGCAGGTCGTTAAGCCCTTCTGGCATATTTTTATCATAATCTTCCCCTAAAATTTCTGAATCACTCCTAATAGAGCCAAGCAGATCATCAAGCCCCTTTGGAATATTTTGATTATTGGAGTCAGGATTCATCATTGGTTAGCCTTTTGTTTTTCCTCTTCCTCTTTAATATGATTTTGGAGAAGTGCTACATAAACATCACGCTCCCAAGGCATCATGTTTTCAATCTCAGTTAATGAATATTTATGGTACTGCATCAAGGCAAAGTTTAGTCTAAAGTATGACTCAAGACTCATGTGAGCCATACCTACGCGAAAAAACTTGATAGTCCTTCCAGTACAACTTCACTCTCTACTTTTGTATTTGGATTAGTTACTTTCAATTTGTGTGATAACTTAGGCATTGTCTCAAAAAACTTCTCAATCTGTTTAAATTGGATTGAGTTCATACCCTCAAGGAATTCCATCACTTCTTTCTTAGTGACATCATCTGTGCTCCAGACCTCTTCCTCATTGTAAATCTTAGACACACAAGTAGCAATCAATTCAAATGACTGATCAAAGTTAGAATCATTTACATCAAAATTATTTTTAATAAACTGCTCAAGTGATGGATATTTCATCTCCATCATCAACGTATCATCCAATTTAATTTGTTTAGTGTGTTCTGGATTCTCAGTGACTTCAATTTCATCAATACCAATTGTCACAGGAATCTCAGTGACACCATCATCAGGAGCAATGATATTAATTTCGACTTCTTCACCAACAGACTTACCACGAATGTTCAGGAACAGAAATTCAATATCAAAAGTAGGAAGTTGTTCTACCTTGATACCTCTTGTGGAGATACAATTTTTGATAACTGATTTGACAGCATTTGTAATTTCTTTCTGATCTTCTGTTTCTAGAGCAAGAACTAAAAGTTTTTCTTCCTTGACTAGGAAAGGTCTATACTTGATTGTCTTTTTTGTCGAAGGCAATAACAACTCATATGTTGGTGTAGCAATTTTTGGTAAAGGCATAATATCCTATAACGAGAAGGTCAGTGAATTTATTTAGTCTTCATCATTGAAGAACTGATTGTAATCATTTAAGACTCCTTTCTTAGTTCTGAATCTGACATACCTAGTGTATGCAAATGAGACACTAAGTTTCAACACCTCACTCTGGGCATAAGAGACAGGCATTGAGATGATATTTAGTGGAAAAGCATCAACGAACTCATAAGAGAGTTGGAAGTCTGATAGATCTTTCTCATACTTAGTAACAAAGATTGGAGCCCTGTATGTTTTAGGATAGTTCATCCTATAATTAGCACTATCAGATTTATACGTTGCTCTAGGATCAACAGCACGTTGTGGTTTAACATTCATACCAGAGATCCAATCAACCCACCCCTCAAAGAATTCAACTACACCATAATCTTTATCGACATAAAATGTCATATCAATAGTTGAATCAAACTGACGACGGTATGCCATCCTCTCACTAACACCATGATAATCATTCGTCACCTCATGAGTGGCGAATGTTGTTCCGGGTAAGGATGTTTCATGACAAAGGAGTTCTATATTTTCTCCCTCTTTATCATAATTAAACTTCCTATTAGAACTATTAATAAATTTTTTAACTTTGTCGGGGGGTTGAATCATTACCTGATAGACAGATGTTTGAGCAAGATTCAATATCTTGCTCTTCAAAGCCCCAGTACTAAATGATTTTGGACTTGCACCAGGCATCTATAAATAAGATTGACTACTATTACTATGTATGTGAGTTGTGGGAGAAAGTATTAAGTCTAAATTTAGACCATCTAATCCTCTTAAGTATATGGGTGATCCCAACAATATCATTTGTCGGTCTTCATGGGAAAGAAAGATGTGTCAGTGGTGTGACACACAACCAAATGTATTGAAATGGGCGAGTGAGGAGTTTAGCATCCCATATGTCTCACCAAAAGATGGTAAGGTGCATAGATATTATCCTGATTTCTTAATCGAATTTCGTGATGTCAATGGTAAGACTAAAAAACAAATAATTGAAGTAAAACCCAAAAGACAGACAAGACCACCTGAAAGAAAGTCAAGGGTAACTAAATCATATCTCTATGAATCAGTCACATATGAGATAAATATGGCTAAGTGGAAGGCTGCCAGTGAGTTCGCCAAAGATAATGGGATTGAATTTAAGATTATCACTGAAGACGAACTAGGTATCAAACAGAATGGAAGAGGAACAGGAAGAGTACCTAAAAAGCGACACCCTAAGAACAGACGGTCTCATTGATGTTTGTGCTGGGATATCTGACTCAGACGACAAGATGTTAGAAGTCTTAGAAAGATTGTCAGAAGTTGAGATTGTCCCCAATGTAGGAAGATATTACACTTTCATATATAACCCCAAAACTCCGCGTATTCGATATGATGAATACCCACTTATTGCCTGTATAGAAGTTAATCGATGGGGATTCAGGGGTGTAAATTATCATTGGGGTAAGTTTAGAAACTACACATGGGATGAAGTACAGAGCAATCTCCATGTAATTTACCCAAGAGAACTTGAAGACCTGAGGTCTATCGGATATCAAAAATTTGAACTAAATATTTAAAAAAGATAAATGCCACTCGATCTATCTAATTGGTCTAAAGCAGACCCCGATTCAGAGAAAAAATATAATCGAGTGACTCGCCTGCCTATAGGTGAGAAATCTATGAATAAAAAACAAAAGTTATTGATTCAAAGCGACATCAGGACCGGCGATTATAAAATTTTTGCAGCTGGTAAGAAAGAATTTGGTGGGAAGAGGAATGAAGACATTCTCATCTATTCATATAATGCCGATGAAGATGATATAACGATTAATAATACTGATTATTATTCAGGTATGTTTGAACGTAAGGGTGGAAATAGAACACTCAAAAAATTAAACAGTGAGGTTAGATTAGATACATACAATCTTGCTAGAGAGAATCAAAATACACGTAGTAATAGAAAAAAATTTGAGTCTTTAGGTGAGAAACCAGGTTACAAATCAGCTTTTAATCAATCTATTGTGCCACCTGAATCAATAGTCTCACCTATCGTTGAACCATCTGGAATTAGAATTAATAATGATTCCAGACGAAATGTCAGTACAAGAGTCACACCTAATACAGATATAGATGGTGGTGAATCAACAGATGACATAACACCATCTATAGATAGTGGTGGATCAGGATCTGGCGGCGGTGGCGGTGGTGGATCACCTAGATCTCTTGGTCTTCAGAACGCTGGTGTATCTAACTACATGAGATATCCAATGGGTAGGTTACCTAGTCTAGGGTATGACTATATTCAGATAAGAGCATTTAAGTATGCAGCAGTGGGATTACCAACAGAATACAATCAAGAAAGAAAGAAAGCCAAAGATAGATTAGTTGAAGCCACTGGAGATATAATTCAATTACCAATGATTGGATCAATCTCTGAGACTAATGCAGTGTCTTGGAGTGATGATACGGTCAGTGAGATCCAAAACATTGCTGCTGGTATTGCTCTTAGTGGTATTACAAAAGATACAGATCCATTTTCAGCAACCTTCGGAGCCATGAAAGCAGTATTGGCGAATGCCACTGAAGCTTTCAAGACTGAAGAAATAAGAATGGCGATCGCGTCTTACTTTGCAGGACAAGCAGCTGGTGTCCCCAATGTATTACAAAGAAACACAGGTCAAATGATCAACAACAACCTTGAGTTGTTGTTTAGTGGTCCAAACCTTAGATCATTCAACTTCGCTTTTAATCTTAGACCAAGAGACAAAGCAGAAGCAGATATGTGTAGACAAATTATCAGATCTCTCAAGGCATCTTCTGCCCCCAAACTCAGTGCTGACTATATGTTCTTGGAGACTCCAGATGTCTTCAAGCTTGAGTACATATATAATAGTAGTGCAAACACTACTTTATCAGCAGATGCTTCCCCTAAGGAGCATCCTTATATGAATAAGATCAAACCATGTGCCCTCACAGGTCTGAGTGTAAACTATACACCAGAAGGATCATACGCAACCTATGAGGACGGAGGATCAATGACTGGTTATGATCTATCATTATCATTTAAAGAACTAGAACCTGTATATCAGAAAGATCAACTGAATGCAGGTGAAGAAAATATGGGTTACTAATGGCCAAACACTATTTCAGAAACGTCCCAGACTTTGACTACGTCAGTAGACAAGAAGGACAAAATAACATCTCAGAGTATGTCAGAGTAAAGAATCTCTTCAAACGTGTCAAGATAAGAGAAGACCTTTTTAATGAACTAACATACTTCACCAAATATAAAATTGTTGGTGACGAAAGACCAGATCAGATTGCCAACAAAATATACGGAGACTCAAGATACGACTGGGTCATTCTATTGTCCAACAATGTAATGAATGTTGAGTCAGAATGGCCACTAGATTCAGTGTCCTTTCATAATTACATGGTCAGAAAGTATGGTGGTGATGATAAACTCTCTGCTATTCATCACTATGAAACCACCGATGTAAAAGATAGCCTCGGAAGAATCATAGTCCGTGCAGGACTTGAGGTACCTTCAAATTACGTTGTCAATTTCTATGATAACAATACAGGTTCACAAGTTACTGTTAATAATGCAGTGATTGGTATAACAAACTACGAATATGAAATTCAAAAAGATGATGACAAGAGACAGATCTTCTTATTGAAACCAGAGTACCTGGGCATAATCAAGAATGATATTGATGAGATCATGCCATACCCTGAAGGTTCGGAACAATATGTCAATGAAAATCTTGTCAGGGGTGACGACATCAGAATCTATTCATAAAAAAGTAATAGGCATAAAAAATTCTGGGGAATATTTTTCCCCAGAAAATGAAACTAAACTTCGATTTTCATTTACCCCTTAAGGAGGTTGATGTATGATGCAACAACCAGTAGAGTAAGACATACTTGATTGTATTTCATTATCAACTGTCAGCTAGTTTAGCAAAGTACGACATGGGATCATCATCGTCATCAGAGGATGATGATGGTTCCGTAGTCTTTGATGCCTGATAAGAATCCTCAAGTTTCTTTAGGACTTCTTCCTCAGACACCTTCTTCTGTTCTGTTGCTGCGTAGTTATCATACTCAGTCTCCTCTTGTGGAGCCTGTCGTTTCTTAGTCCCCAACACATAGTCGAGACGCTTCTTCAGTTCGTCATAGGACTTGAACTGATCATCTGCAACGAATGAAGTGAGTGAATACTCCTTCTTCCAGATAGCTTCCAGTGCGTCATCATCATCCAGGAGAGGGGACACACGGTCGAACTCAGAACTATCATAGTTCCAGTAACCAGCAACCTTCTTCAGTTTCAGTTTGAAGTTAGCACCTTGCCAGAAATCGAAAGGATTAATGGGGGTCTCATCTTCAAACTCAGGTTGCATTGCCTCCATGATCTTGTCAAAGATCTTCTTACCAAACTTATACAGGAAGACCTTACCCTCGTTCTGAGGATTAGATTTATCCTGTACCACATAGATGTTGGCGTAGAAGGAGAGTTTACGTTTCTGTTTACGAACTGTCTCTTTATCTTTATCGCTACCACTATTCCACAACTCTCGGTTCAGTTCACCGATAGGATCTTTTCCACCGACTGTAGTCAGAGAATTTTCAATATACCAACCACCTGGTCCTTGGAAGGCGTGGGAGAATAGTTTAACCCAAGGGAGATCTTCTCCATCAGGTGCTGGGAGGAATCGAATGACGGCATATCCGTTACCAGTTTTGTCCATCTCTGGTTTCCACAGACGTTCATCTGATCCTCCACCAGTATTACTTTGCTTCTCTACTTCTTTTACAAGCTTAGCAGTAAGACTACCAAGAGAAGATTGCTTTTTAAGGTCTCCGAAACCCATTGTGTTACCTCGTATGTTTGTATTTGGCTTTTGTCCCGTGGCTTAAAGGGGATTGGGTAGCCCCTGGTCTAGTGTAGGTCCTAATGGACCTCGTGTCAAGACCCTTCTTGTATTGTTTTTTTCATAGTCTCGATGATGGAAGACATGTTTGAAAAAACATATCCCAGGTCAACATCGGGAGGAAATCCTAGTTGTTTAGCAGACGTGATAATGTTTTCCTTCATCGCCTTTGCTTCAGGATCATTAGACAAAGATAGTCTAGTATAGAGAACCTTCTGTTTATTGAGAAGTTTATCCAACATATCTATATGAAGAATTTTGTCATCAGCATTCATAGATGAAAAACTGAATACCTTCGCATAAATTTCATCCTGGAGTTCTGAAATTTCTTTCATCTCCTTTTGAACAATATCAGAATCGAAGAAGTTCATTAAACTACTATGTCTTTTAGTAACTTTTTGTATTTAAAGATGTCAATCTTTAAGAAGGTGTTATATTTATCCATCCTCATGGATAGAAATTTCCAGACGGGGTCGTCTAGTTTCTTGTCATAAGTTTTCTTAAATCCCAAAATTCTATCAAGGATTATAAATGTTTCAAGAGAGATGTTCTTTATTAGGTGTTCCTTGACAACCTGAGGGTGACTCAAACCTTTGAGTTTAAACATATCATCAAACTTCTGTCCTGTAAATACAGATTCCACCTCTTGACGAAAAACATATGTAAGTGATTGGGTTCTCTTCTTCCAATCAGTGTAACTTTGTTCTCCATTCTGCATTATCTCCCCAATCCACAAAGCCTGTGGATCATTACATGCTACGAAGTTGGAGACAAAGAATTCAATTACTTCAGTATCATCTTTTTGCCTACTCAATTTTTCAAAGAAAAATCTATCTCTACGTTTATAGAAACTCTGTAGGGAAGCACGACTCTTACCACAATACTTGTGATAGTCATACTTTGGTTTAGTAAAGTGGTTCTTAAGTCCTAGGTAAGACTTGTAGGCATCAAACGGGGTCACCTTCGGTATCATCTATTTGATCAAATCCAATAATATCTTCAATTTTTGCGATGTGTTGTCCTGCAATTAAGTAGGAATGGGAACCATCGATTTCCCCAACATATTTCAATTCATCCTCACGGAATTGATTCTCTCTGAGGGCGGCTTGTAATTGTAAGTGTCTTAGTTCTACTTCAGAAATCATATTGGTAGTTTAGCATGAGATGTTCTCTTAAGTAGATTCAATTCCATTGCTTCGTACTTCAACTTTTCCTTCAGTGGTTTAGACAATAGTTTAGGAACTGATTCAATGTCAATACTATTTTCTTCACAGAAGTAAACTATAGCATCAATGTACTTCATGCCATTTCCATCATTGGCAATAGTCTCGATTTCTTCTGTAAATTTACGAGAACAATAGAACTTATTCTCGATAATCTTATTGATGTCGTCAGGCTTTACCATATTCCTGTAGTTTAAATTCAACAAACTCTCTAATATATTCGGAGAGAAGATTGATGTACTTTCTCTTGTCATATTCTTCATAGACTTTGACTTCTCCGTCTTCGCAAGACATAATGATTACAAATTTCTTGACCATGATCCCGGTCATCTCAAATAACATACAAGCGTATGCTGCACACTGAACGAAGTGGTGATCCACCCACTCTTTTGGTTTTGGTTTCTTAGATGTCTTAAAGTCAATGACAGCCAACTCACCATCATACTCCGCAATACAATTAACACTACCAGCTATTCCCAGTTCATAACTGAATAAAGCCTGTTCCTGTGCATGAATGTTATCGATGTTATCCAGGGTAGGTTTAGCCTGCTTGAATAACATTTCTGCCAAAGGTTGAACATTTGGTACATCAAGGTTCTTCAAATAATATTCAGAGCAGGTGTGCATATCTGTACCCCTACTCGTTGCTTGTTTGGTAACCTTATTGGCCTCATCATTTCCTACCCTAGCTCTCCACGCACGGAAAATCTCACGATTGTAGTGGCTAATAATAGAAGTGATTGATACTAGTTTTTCACCCTTTGGGGTGTCATAATATCTGACTCCATCAATCGTCTCCCTTGAGAGAGTTGGATAATCTATATCAATGTGAGTAAAACTCATAAACCTAATTCATGTTTAGCGACAATGTATTCCTTGACAAGACCACTCCTACAAATATCCTCTGGTTGAAACTCAATAGTATTGAAGGATGGCATTTGATTGATAATTCTCATGAAGTCAACAATACCATTCCTTTCATGAGTTTTCACCAGGTCAGTTTGTGTTGCGTCTCCACAGAAATGGATCTTACTGTTCTCACCTACCCTAGTGATGATTGAATCTAGTTCATGGAAGTTCAGGTTCTGAAACTCATCAATGATAAGGATAGCGTTATCAAAAGTTGTACCTCTAATAAAAGATGTACTCCAGAAACTTATTGTACCCTGAGATTTCAAATTTGCATAGAGCATCTCGAAAGAATTATCATCTGGCATCTCAAACATGTATTTTACCATATTCTTATAAGGAATCTGGTAGATGTCAGACTTATCTTCATGGTCACCAGGAAGGAATCCAATCTCTCTGGTGGGCACAAGAGACCTGACGATGTAAATCTTCTGATATGGTGTCTTTGGATCTAGAACGTCAAGAAGAGCGTTGTAGAGGGTAATAAAGGTCTTACCTGTACCAGCTACACCATAGGCTATCAGATTCTTATCCTCCTTATAGGATTTAAAGAATATTTCTTGATTCTCTGTAAGTGGTTCAATCTTTTTTATGTAATCAAGATTGATTGGTTTCTTTCTTTTCATCACTCTATTGCTCATACCGAATGGAACTGGATTTGTACTACCGATACCGGACTTACTCTTTCTTGGCATAAAATTAAACTGGTTTTACGTTTGATCCTGGCATTTTGTTAACCTTAGCTAGAACATCATTCCAACCTGGATGTGATTTCTTAAGTTTATCATAAACCTCACCAACTTCTCCAAATTTAGGAGCGTTTTCTGGAGTATAATATCTTTCCCAGTCAGGATTGTCATCTCGCCATTGGTCCCAATCGTGAACACTCATCTTCACTTCTTTGGTTTCACCAGTTTCTTTATGTTTAATTGGATAAGTTGCCACTAATTCACCTCATGATGTGTGTATATTTATTAAACTGATTTTACTAGAAATAGTTTACGTTAATGTTCCATCGACACTTTTGATCTGTGCATGAAGTTGACGCATGTGGTTTACTTGAATCGAAAAAAACAATTCGATTCTCTTGACTTTTAACAGTATCTTTATCAAATTTAGTTTTACCATTACAAGTATTCAGATAGAACAACGCTCCTTTGTGTTTATATGGAAAGTCTGTATGCCAATCGTGTTCTACAATTTCATCAGTTCTAGGATAACAATTTACTTTTGATCTGATGAGGGAACACATCTCCAACTTTGAAAACAAGATCTGATTCATCATTTCATAATAAGGACTTATGGGTATATCATTTCTGTAAATTGTATGAACAAAATTGACATTTTTAATTGATTGAATCTCGATGTTTTTCGTTATATAGTTTTGAATATAAACGGGAAACTTACTGGATATAACATTTTCCTGCAAAATTTTAAACTCATCATCTGGTAAAAAATTATCCATTACAATTACACCCATCCCATTGCCTCAGAAACAGAAGGGAACTGTTCAATAAAGATAATCTTAGCAGAGTTAGCAATATCCATGTGTTCTTTCTGAGTCCCATGAGCAGATCTCAGTTCAATATAATGAATCCAACTGCGAACTGATCCAGTCATATACATTTTTGTTGGCACGGAGAGGGGGAGTACAAATCGAGAACATTCTTTTGCAATTCCATCATCCAACATTTGTTGATACAATTCCATACCTTTCTTGAAGTGATCTTGCATCAAGATTTCATACTTCTGTTTAACGAACGGGTCAATATCATCAATAGAATTCTGACGATTCTTGGTGTCTTGTCTGCGTAGTTCAGGTAGAGGGATCGTCTCCGCGAGTAGGGAACTATCAGCATATCGTTGTGAAAATTCTTGATACGTGAAACTTCTGTGTCGCAGTACTTGAGCTGCCAGTCCTCTGGTAGTTGAAATTTCCAGAGTCATGAAAGCTTGTTCAAAAATACTCCAGTGTTGATGCTTCACACAATACTTGAGGAGTCCAGAAAACTTTTCGTTCTCTTGATTGTTGGGATTACTCACACGGGCACAGTATGCCATATGTTTCTCAGCATCTGGAGTCACTGAAATCAACTTACAATCATTCATTCTTTTCTTTTTTCCTTACTTTCTTTAGTTCTTTAATTTCTGATTTAATAGCTTGGTAGGCTTCTTCTGCAGTTATTTTACCACCCATTTCCATACAAGTATAGACCTCTACTCTGGTCCCAAAATGTTGAAGTGCTCTTTCAAATGTGTCAAGATCTTCGTACATAGTCCTGGTTAAAGTAGGCGTTAAAATAAGCTACGATCCCATCAGTTCTTTTATTACCCTGAGAGATCCATGTATCTACACACTCGTATATATCCTTGCACATATAGGGTGAATCCAAATCCAAGTCAATACCACCATACTTCTGAAGAAGTATACTGAGACACTGACCTCTGAGGTCTAATCTTTCATCTGAATATCTCCAGTCATTATTCATCATCTTCAAATACCTCATCATAGTCAGGAAGGGGTGGTAGGTTTTTGTCCATTGTTTCTGTATAAGATTGAACATCAGAATAAACCTCAGACTCCAATGCATCTACTAAGAGTTTAAGATTACGAACGATGAGTTTTAATTTGTCTCGGTCCATAGTACATTAACAGTTGTAGTATTTTAAGCATAAAAAAGGGCCCTGTCAAGAGGGCCCAATTTATGATCACTTGCTATAAGTGCGACCACGATAACAGAAAGTCCCATGAGACTCTTTGTTTTCTACACAACGAGTAGAATACTCAACACCACGATATGAGGTGTGGGTAATCTGTGCGTCATGAACAGCAGATGCTTTGTTGATCTGCTTCTTGATCATGTTTAGTGTGTTCATTGTAGGTACTCCTAAAGTAGTTGGATTTTTAGGTCCGTTCCTTTAGTCGTTTGCGTCCCATGGATAGCATTCAGGTGTTGATTCCTTCATGACCTCAATTAATTCCACCTTATACTCAGGAGAAATATTCTCATTTGTTTTCATCCGAAACATAATTGAATCGGCTTGTTGACAGGTGAGTGATGAATAGAAAAATAGTTCTAACATGGGATGAACGGCTCCGTTCCGCGACTTACTTGCGTCCCACCCAAGAGTGGGATGAACGTCAGGTCTTATTATAGACCTCATACATTATATATGTCAAGATTCCCTTACCATATTCCAATTCAGAACCTCCTTGAGTCCACCGATATGTTTAATCCCAATGGCTATCTGTGGATATTGAGCGTTACCAAACTCACTGTAGAACTGATTATCAGTAAAGTCCTTATCCAGATAGTATGTCTGATAAGATACATCAATAGATTCCAAGAAAGATTCTACTCTCTCACACTCTTGACTCTTGTTGCTGTAAATTACTGCCTGTTTCATTGGTCTCCTATATATTGAATAATATTGGTTTAGTATGAACTTATTGAATAATTACACTATATTTACCGAGGATAATATTCAGAAGATTTTTGAGTTATCTCCTTCAAGAGAATGTTCACATTACACAATAGGTGAACTTAGGTATGGAATAATTAAAAACTTTTACAAAGATCCTGTAGCTGTCAAAGAGTTCTGGGAAAACATACCTCTATTTGCTTCCAAGGTATCAAACTCTCCTGGGATACAATCATACTTTCCCTCAACAGGTCTCAGTTTACTTAAAAATATATTTGAGTATCTATATTCAGTTTTAGAATCAGCAGACTTTCCTCGTTGCATGAATCCCAACAAAACTACACCAGAAGTTTGGAATACTTACTGTAATTACTACTGGAAGTCAATGAATGGATCCAAATCTTCAGCTCAACCACACTATGACGATTTTAATTTAGGTTTTAATGTTTGGTTGAGTGAGGATATCCCTGGAGGAACTGACTTCTTCACATACAAATACAAAGATTACAAACCAGTTAAGTATATTGCAGACTTCAACGATCAAGCAAAAACCCAACAGGTTTTTTCAGATTTCTACAATAATGTTGATAACAACTATGATGATGATGAGAAAAAATATGAATCAATAAAAAAAGAATCTTCCGTATGGGATCCAGAGAATGATATCAACCCATCATGGGAAAAGTGGCATACAATTGATGCAGAATATAACAGTTGTACCTTCTATCCAGGTATCTTTTTCCACAGACCATCCGTCAACCCAAAAGATTACAGTGAAGACTTCCTAAGACATTCTCAGGTATTTTGTTACAATTGGGGTGATATAAAGGAGTTTCAAAATCAATACAAACATTATGCAAGATCTTCAATGTCTTCATAATGTTCTTTCTAATCTAGTTTCTGCTTGATCTGGGAAGTCCCTAGGACGACTATCAGTAGCATTATCAGTTCTAGGTGAACCTTCGTTCTTCTTCATAGTATGTTGATAGTTGGGTCGAGGATATCTAATACAGAATGGATCAGGCATCCAATAGGTTACCTGCCATTCTTGGTCAGGACATAACTCAAGATGCTTCTCTACGCTATGTGAGAAACTACCCAGTTGAATGTAACCATCGTGACTGACACATCTATCATTCCCAATATCGACCAGGAACATCATCTTGCTACTCAATCTCGTTGCCTCCAATCATCAGGTTTGTCCCTTTGAAACCAGTCTTTGATATCATCAGCACTATCAAACCCCGTTTTATGATTGGATGGATCGGGGTCTCCTAAACCCATCCTATTCATAAAATCATCAATACTGCCCTCCTCAATCTCTTGAGCGGCTTGTCGTCGTGCTTTCTGTAACCAATCTCTGGCAAGTGTATGAGATTTAGCTAGTTTCTCTGCCCAGATCATGTCATCTAGTTTTACCTCTTCACCATTAGCAATACACTTACAGATGAACTCTAGTCTAAGCCGATACTTGGTGGAAAACATATGTCTCTTTCGATGTTTTATTTATTTTTGTGTTTCTTTTTTAAGTTTGAAGTATAATTTGTAGTATCTTTTCTTCATCTCATTGAGAACCTCCATGTCTTCATAGAAACCCATGTACTTAAGGTGTTGAGAACTACCTTCTAACTCACTAATTAACATCAAGACATTGGTCTGTTCAATAGGTCTACCACCAGGTTGACATTTCACCCATTGGTCAGAAACCACCTTCACTAGCCTCTTCAATCATCTTGGAGACTACATTTTCTGTGCCATCTATAGTTTTGACAGCAAACAGACCAGATCTTTGATACTTCTTGATCTTTTTATACTTTTTAAGAAGAGCTTGAACCTCGTCAGGATCCATATCTAGACCCTCAAAGTTTATGTCAAATCCTTTCATTTCTTTTTCTTTTCATCTTTAACTTTCTTAGAGTTGCTCCAGTTTCTAGGATTGACTTGCCCACCTGTTTGACTGAACCTTATAAGATCATTTCTATAATGATCCCAGTAGTGGTCAAAGATATCCACTACTTTTTTGCAGTTTACAATATCATAACGAATAGTCCCGTCCAGTTTATACTCTACAAGGTAGGTAGTATATGGAAGGGACTTATCATTAGCTAATTCAACATCACAATCCTCGTGGAGAATATCAATCTTGTCACTTTTCTCATTCTTTTCAGTCAACTTCTATCCCCCCAACGAATGTCTGGAAACGCTTTCTCTACTGCTTGCTTAGAAATCTTATACTTACTATTCAATCCCCCATCTTTAACTAGACACACTAGATCAGCCTCATCAGGATGAAGACCTTCTAACATTTGGATAAACATGGTCTCTCTACGGGTCTTAGAGAGGGAGTCATTACCACCTTTAACAAAGTGGTACATGTTCCTCCATTCCTTCCTCAGAGAGGTGTGATCAGTCCCTACAGGGACTTCATTACGTTCGTAAGGTACATTACCTTCAGGAAGTAACGAGATAACACTGTCATCAAAGTTCCAAATTAAGACTGCAGTCAGAGCATCTGTTCTATATTCCTTAAGGATACCTACCTTCTTATCAATGGTTCTTTGTTTGGAAACAAGTTCCAAAATTTCATGAATAAAAGGATTAGGTGGAAGTTTCTTCGTGACCGTTACTGCTTTCTTTTTCGTTGATGTTGCCATTGTAATTAGTTTTCCATTCAGTATAAGTTATTTAATCTGACCAGTCAAGGTCATTCTTCATCTTGTTGAAAGTCCTCTAGTCCGTTCTCAAATCGAACAGCTAGCACTTCATCAGGAATAATCTGTCCGTTTTCATCAAACATTTCTGGATGCATTGGTATGTAGGTTGAATTTCTTTCAATTACATACTCTTTGACCAGGTATCCAATCACTCCTCCTATTAAAAGGAACATGAATGAAATGATCGTTGATAGTGTTAGAGTTACTGCTAACATTGTATGCTCCTAATTACTTTTTCCTAATGTCCAGGTAAAAGTTAAAGTGGAATACAACCTCTCTCCTTAAGAAAGAAACCATATTTCCAAACTTAATCTGGAAAGTCTTGGGCTTATCGGGTTTCCTCCTATTTCTTAGTAGTAATTCTACACCCCTATTGACAGGGAGAGAATCACTTTCACGCTTATTTAGAGAAGTTTCTTCTCTTTCTGGATTGTCTTTCTGATCCATATTTTCTGGCATCATCTAGTATCCCCTGCAGATAATTTCTAATTTTCCTTGCTTCTGGTTTACCCAAGTGTCCATAACCTTCTCTCAATTGCCTATGTTCTTCATCAGACCCACCAACAATATAGTCATCAAGATCATGAATAATATCGTTTATCTCTTTAGTTGTAGAGCTATTAAGAAACTCTTGCACATCTGTTTTCTTTGCTTTCCCACTCCTTAGATATTCATACATGTTTAGGAAGAACTTATGATCAAAAGCCCAGTCAATTGTTTTTTCGACCTCTTGATAAATCTCCCAATCTTCCATTAAACTAACTTTTGTTCCCGTAAGTATTGTACGGTCTCCACACACCCACCAATAAGTTTTTTATCGTCGTTTTCGTTGACGAGAATAACTTTAGGATAAGTAGACTTAGGTCCGAAGTTCTTTAAGAACTCTTCCCTAGTGAAGTCCTTGTTAACTTTATATATCACATGCTTAACTTCTGCTAACTGTAATACTTGTTGAACTTTTAAACAGGAAGAACATCCTTCCTTTGAAAATACCAGAAATGTCATAACTTACCACCCACTGTACCGCTATTTACAACACGGACACTACCCTCTGGCCATCCCTCTTGTTCACACTTAAGGTGCCAACGAGTCATATCAACTACTCCATCTCTAGTCCCCCCTGTCAACATTAGACGGCCCTCTTTTGTCATGGTTGAATAGAGATCGAACCTAGTGTTCCAAACGTAGAAACACTCATCAATTAATTCAGACCCTGCAGGGATATCTGGAAGTGTTTCAGGTGTCGTCATTGTCTGCATTTTGTTCCTCGATTGTTTGTTTGTAATCAATATTATATCTGTATGCCTTCTCACCAGTAGAAGTGAATATAGATTGATGTGTCAATTTACCATTAAGGATTTTCACTACATTATCAAGTTGTAGCTCCATGATTGTTTTCTTTTCCTGGGTTGTCATCTTTTGTGATGGACTCGGATTGTTGAAGTCTTTCATGATTAGTAACTAGGTCAGGGTTTGGTTGTGGTTCGGTGGATTCACGTAAATGATGAGGTTTGTGTTCCCTATCCATGGGTTGAGACTTGGTATTATCATCCCTAGATAGATTTTTAACTATAATGAAGGCATCCTTATTATATTTACGATCCCCATATTGGGCTGCCCACTTTTTGTTGTACTCTTCACCTTGGTAGATACCAGATACCTGTGTACCACCAATCTCAACAACGATATTGTCCTGTTGATCCCAACCAAGAGTATTCATTGTCTCAGCAATCTGTGATGCGAGCATAAAAAAAGGAGTATTGAACTCCCCTCAATATAACTGAGTTATATTAGAGTGTCAAGACCCTTTTTCAAAAAGATTTTCTAATCTTTCCTTTTGTTCTGCAAATTGTTTGTTATTCATTTTTGAGACATCAACGTACATCACTTGTTCTCCTACTTCAGGTGCCTCAGGATGCTTTGGTTGTGGAGGAGTCCTCATCTCTATGTTAATAGATTGAATGTTACTCCACATCATGGCAAAGGCAGCACCACCAATGGCGGCGAAACATACAAAATAAAAGAAGACTTCGAAGTTATTCATTATAAGTAAAGTGTTTTTGGATAACTTCAATACGCTCTTCTTCGTGAGCAATAATATCTAATTGTTCCTGAATAGCAGCAAGCACATCAGGGTGCTCACCAATACCAACAGGATTCTCTAGATAAACTTCAATGTTTGCTTTTGCTTTGGCAATGTTACCATCAGCATCAGCATGAAGTGCTTCTAGAATTTTAAAACGGAGAGTAACAGACATAGTAATTTAAGAGTTAGTTTGTAGTGATGTCATTGTATCATGAAGTTCTCCAATATCAAGGAGACCTTCGACACTGAACCAGGGGGCATTTACCCAACTGAATCCTTCACCCATAGTGCTATCGGGTGCTGTGATGTACCAATGACATGCTGTGTCAGGTACGTCTACAGCACACTTAGACCAATCATCACTCCACTGTGGGACTTGCACCCACATTAGAGCGGCAAACATAATACTGAAGAGTGATTTAATCATTTGTAAGTCTCCGTTTTATGAGGTAATCTAGTGAGAAATTACCCCCACCATTTAGAACGATACATGCTGCACCTCCCCAGTAAAGAACTAGGAGTTCTAATAGGTATATATTAAATCCAGATGTAACTAGAGCATGATAAATTGCGAATGATATTGTACCTAGGATTGCCAAGGCACCCAGACGAGTGCCTAGTCCACAG
>Ga0181398_1000014_pt1 | contig 49052 bp, 41 predicted proteins | sample 21SPOviralmetaG_FD_130127 | JGI IMG/M metagenome (GOLD analysis project Ga0181398, IMG submission 130127) | Marine viral communities from the oligotrophic San Pedro Time Series (SPOT) site, San Pedro Channel, CA, USA - 21 SPOT_SRF_2011-04-29 | ecosystem: Environmental > Aquatic > Marine > Strait...
AAATTCAACATTAGTATCACTTCCATCATCAACTTGATAAACATAAGTATTATCACCAGCAGCAACGCCAGTAGCAATACTATGTTCTGATACTATTGTCCCTTCATTCTGGTTATAAAAATCTGTGAAGTTTGTTCCTGTAATTTTTGCGGTTTCTACGGCACGAGTCACTGCGCTTCCGTTGGTGGGAATATAAGAGGTTGCGAAAGAACCTTGTTCTGCTTGAGGTCCCCATACATAATAATAACCAGTGGTATTACCCGACATACTAGATCCAGTTTGACTATGGACCCAAATAGCATCAACTTGTGTATTACCAGCAAATGTTCCTGTTGCTTCTAGTTTATACCACCCATTTGGATAAGCAGTTGCTTTAGCTGACACACCACCTGAAGCTGTAACCGCTCCTGTAGATAAATTAACTGTGATATATGGATAATTACTACTAGCCCACTTACCACCACTATTAACTGTAATACCTGCTATTGTTACAGTTCCTGCCTTCAACCACATAGTATGAGTATAAGTAGTATTTGATGAATATTGAATCGAATCATATATTCCAGCTGTAGACACATCACCCTTGGATGTTATTTTTTTAGCAGTAAGTGTTCCATCAGGTGCTGCAGTTTCTGTAGTGCTTGAAGCAGTGCCACCATATTCATTCCATCCTGTAGTAAAATCTCCATATTCAACTAAGTTAGTCCTACTCTCCTCAATCAACAATCCAAGACTCTCACCAGTTGTTGGGTCGTGGTCAAATCTTGGAACATTATTAGAAGCATATCTAACAATACCCATATCATCAGTAAAGGTTCCAAGACTATCTCTGGTGAAAGTAATTCTGCGGTCTAGTGTTTTCGTTGCCGCAAAGTTGAGATCTAATGTAGGTCTGATGGTTGGGAAATCGTGATTACTACTAATTACTGTTGCCGACGAACCAATAGTAAGTCCTCCATCAACAGTAAGATTACCGTCAATATTAGTATTACCACTTACGTCCCATGATGGTCCACCAGAATTTAATTTAGCGGGTGTTACAGTACCATCATTAACACCCTGTTGTTCATTTAAACCATAAATTTTACGTCCAGCAAAAGATAATCCTGATTGAGGAGCAGTTGTGAACGTAATTTGACCACCGGAAGTTGAGTAGTCTGTACTAGGATCTTGTACTACACCACCCAATACTATAAAAATTGCTCTAGCAGCAACTGTATGAAATACTTCTCCAGAACTTGTTAGGTTAAAGGTAGTCGTACTACCATTAAACTGAGAACTAAGGTCATCTATTAATTGAACATTAGTTAAGTTATTTTCTGCTAAAATATTTGGTGATATACCTAGATATGGCATTAGTTAGTCTCCTCTGCTTTTGATGCCTCTGCAGCTTCTTTAATAGCACGAACTACCCATGGTGTTGCTGGAGAATCAAATTTGTATTTATTTGGATTTAAAATTTTATCTTTTTTCTCAGCAACTATTGCGGCACCTTCAGATTCCAAAGATGATACATCTTTGGAAGATTTTACCCACTCAATAACTTGTTCTTCTGTTATGTCATCCCATTCAACAAATTTAGATGAGACTATATTTGTTGTGTCAAAATTAACTATAAACTCATCTAAATGTTGTACAGTTTTTGATTCAGTTTTACTTACAGTTTTTGATTCTGAAGTTTTTTCATCATATTCTGTTTGTTCAAAAGTATGATCAAATGTTTCTTTGGTGTTAATATAAACAATTGCAGATACTGCAACTTTATTATGTCCAGATTTTTCTCGGACATTTACTAATGATGGTATACTGTATACGTGTTCCATGAGATTCTTTTTATTTCTATTTATTTGGCGTTAGCAGTTTTAAATGGAGATTCAGCAAAAGCAGCAAAAATTATTCTATCATGATTGCCGTTAATATCTGTATAATTTGTAGTTAAATTTGTAATTCTAAATCCATTTGATAGGAAATCTACTTTCATGTTACTAATTGATTCTGAATTAGAGGCATTTGCGAGTAAATGATTATTATTGGGATTTGCAGAACATCTAGCACTATCCATCATAACCCAAGCACCAGCATCACTAGTATTTTTTAGCATGATCCATGCTGGTTTAAATCCACAATATACAAATGGTCCATTTTGAGCTGTATCAGCATCCCCTTCATATTTCCCAAACTTACTAAAACCTTCTATTTCTGACCAACAGTAAGCAATGTATTTGTCATTATTAGCATTACTACCACCAGAAGTTCCTAAAGCAAAAGTAGATGATGTTGGTTCTGTATCATTATATAAGTTAGATGTTGTAAGCTCCGAGAGAGGTTGATTAAGTCTTAAATTTTTAGTTGCTCCAAGAGAACTGTGATAAACATACCAGTCACCATCATTATCTCTATTTTTGTGTATGATAAATTTTAGTGTTTTACCTAATCCGTGACCAACTGTGGAATTTGATGCATTTCCTGTAAAACTTACAATACTAAATCCAGCAGTTGGATTAGCACTTACCTCTGATGTGATACTACCATCAGTGTTTGATACTGCGGCACCACCAGCCTTCCAACACCAGGCAACATAGTCATCTGTAGATGCGTTTATACCACCAGAAGTTCCGAGAGTAAAACCATCAGAATCTAGTGAATATAGATATGATGCTGAATAACTTTCATTTTCGTTTGAATTTGTCATAAGTACAGTTCCAGCACCTCTAATAGAATCATGCCATTGGTGTGATGAGCTGCCTGGAGCTCTTTCTTTAATCCAAACTAAATCTGGTTGAAATCCAACACCAGTAATAGAGTGACCATTATTATCATCACCACGATAAAGCACAGTCTTAAAGTGATCACCAGGATTAGCAATAGCAGGAGCAGGTAAGTTATCCTCACATAATGCTAGGAAACCTGTGGGTGGTTGATAATGAAACTTACCCTTCCCATTTACATCCGAATATCCTTCAGTAATTTCAGATATAACAAAATTATTTAATTCGTATGTTGAATTCTGGAAACCAGTAATTGAAAATTGATTCCCTTGAACTATAAAAGCGTACTTATTTCCTGAAGAAAGACTATTGGGGGAAGAAGATCCACTTGTTGAAGTTAAATATTTTAAAGGAGACCCAGCCTGAACACCTAATCCTGTAGAGGCATTTGGACCAGTAACATAATTAAATGATACCAAATATTTTTTCTTTGGGTCAATTGTTCCATCACCTTCTAGGAGATATGCCCTAGCAGCTGATGAGCCAGGTACTGTTACGGAAAGATTTTTTCCATCATTACTAATGTTCCAGTCAGTATAATTTGATGGATTACTTGATTGATGCCAAACATTGTTTAAATTACTAGTATTGAGTCGATTTCTATCTACTGCTTGTTTATCTATAAATGTTGGATTTTGTCCAAAATTTGTGTAAACATATCCTGCTGTTCTATTTAAAACGCAAGGCATCCAAACAGCAGTATCATCTATATGACTCGGGAAAGAGTAAGTTGATTTTTCTACATAATTTCCGTTTTTATAAAATTTTACTTCTCTTTTTTCTATATCTATAGATGTTCCCATAATATCACCTTTTAACCATCGTGTAGCTGTTCCTAAAGGTGGATCAGTTCTAGATTGTCCATTCCCTAAGTAGAAACCACCATTATCTCTCATAATAATTCCATATCCACCGAGTTGTGTTCCATTGACTCCATATTCATGTTGTGCAACAAATCCAAGTCCATCAGCATTATTATAACCTACACTAAACATTGATTCATAATACCATTTACCAGAAGTAACTCCAACAGTACCGTGAACGCTAGTGTTACTGCCCGACCCAGATGTTAAATTACCATCAGAAAGAGTAGAAATGCTACCTTGACCTCCAATATTTACACTATCATCTAAAGGATTCCAAGTACAAAAATTATTCTTACAATTATCAGAAACTGTTCTCCAATTATCAACATTTACTGGGTAATATGGGTTAGGAACATCAAAACCACCCCTATATTTTGCTACACCTTTATAGATACGAATGTCTTGTAGTTGACCACCCCACCTATAACTACTACCATCTTGAGTCTGTAATCTAGGATCAGCGCCAATAATTATTGGTCCAGTTGATGCTTTGTGTGCCTGATATCCATATTTATTCCCTTGTCTATGACAAGCAACTCCATTGACATATATTGAAGTAAAACCATTTTCTTGGACAACGGCACAATGATTCCAATTATTGTTAAGAACATGATCTCCAGTATTCATGGTGTGATCACCAAATAGTTGTATACCGTCTTCGCTTGTTGAATTTTTATCAGTGAAAGTTATTCTAAAGGCAACGCTTCCACTTCCAGGTACATGTAATCCAATAATATCAGCGTGAGGAAGGTATCCACCACTCCAATCATTATTTTTATACCAAAATTCAACTGTGTGATCAATATCATATAAGTTAGCAAAATCAGCATGTGCTGCAACTGAAACCCATCTATTGCCAGAACTACTCTTCAATGCAGAACCATAATACGAATGACACTCACCAACAGAAAATGATCCGTTTAAGGTTACTGATTTATTTGTTCCATTACCTTTAATATCAGCAGAATAATCACCAGCACCAGCATGATTACCGGTTCCCTGACCACCAGAAATGAAAGGAATAGCAAGGACAATAGATCCACTGAGTTCATTTCTGGTTGCAAAGACATCACCATATGATTCTAAAGGTGTGGTAAGAATATTACTATCAATTCTTACAGCAGCTATTCCATATGAACCAGTATTTGCGGTCTTAACTTCAAGTTTAGTTACTGTTCCACTGAAACTATGAGAATCCCATCCGGGAGTTAATGCACCTGATCCACCATTAATTTCCGTTGTTCCATTAACTCTAATAACTCTCTGGCCAGCACCAACTCCGTTCCAATAAATTTCAATAGTAGATGAGACAGCAACTGATTGTCCATCAAATAATGTTTCATAACTACCATCATGAGAACTACTATTACCACCTCTATTACTGGTTCCAATTTGACCATCATATATGGCACTAATACCATTATAACCATCAAGGTCTGAACTAGTATTTTCAGTCCAGTTTTGGACATATGTTCCAATAGTAGGAGCAACAGTAGCAGACTCTGGTGCTTTTGTTGAATTACAACACAAAAGTTTTGTATTGGTTACATTTGTGAGTGGTTCTGTTGGTACTGTAAAATCAGAAGTGTAAAGTGCAGTGCCATCAAGTACACGTAAATTGGAAATAAATCCAGTAAAATATCCACTAAGACCACCGCCACCACCAGCATCATATACACCAACACTAAAATCTTGAGTTGAATCTGTAGAACTTTGTGTATTATAAGATACGGTTTTAAGTAATCTACCTTCAACAAAAATTCTTATTGAAGTTCCATCATAAGATACTGCAATATGCTGCCATCTATTAAGTGCTACTGATCCAGGTAAATTTTCAGATACTACTGTTCCAGAGAGTGCTTGTCTTACTCTTAATCTAAAATCACCACCACTATTAATATAAACTGCAGTTCCTATTGTTGCTGATGATGAACCACCAGTATCAAATATAGTTCCTTGAGCGTCTACTGTTTTAAATATATACCCCTCTATTGTCCATGAAGATGTCAACTTATGGAGCATTTGGAAAGATGCCTTTGGTAAACTTAAATAATCTCCAGCACCATCAAACTTAACAACACCATCAAAACCAAGTTCTCCTGTTTCTTGTCTCAACTGACTAACAAAATCATCAGTAGTTTCAGGAGCACCATTACGTGGTTGTGGTAAGTTTTCTCCTTTTAGTGTAATTATACTATTAGAGTCACAATGGAAGTCAGCACCAGGATTAGAACTATCATTCATAGGCAGATAGAATCCGTTTTGACCAAATCCACCAATATCATTAACAATTTTTTTAATTTGTCTGGGCGCTCTTGGAACCCATTGTCCTTCTCTAAAATCTGTTGACTTTATACCACCAGCAGAAATATAACCATCTCCGTCTTTATTAAAACCAAAATCATCAGCGGTTAATGTTTGACCGTCTACAAAATACATGTCAAATATTTGAACCTCGGATGCTCTACCAGAACTACTATCTCTTACTCCAATATAATGTTGATATGGTCCATTGATTGCAAGTTTATTATTTCCGCCAAGATTTAATGCAGTAGTTTCATATTCTACACCATTAATCCAAAATCTATGAACTCTTTCTGTAGTTATGGCAGCAATTGTCGTATCTAAAGAAAGACAAAAATGCATCCAACTACTAGGATCTCTACTATGCGCTGATGAGCCTGATGGAAGAGTAAAAATTTGTGAGATAGAAGTAGTACCAGTAACTGCCCATCTACCATCACTGTAATGATATAAGTGATATCTATCACTATTATTTGAACTCGTACCAGCAGCAACACTCCATATAGTATTGTAATTACTGGATCCAAAATCATTATTAATTTTTATCCAACCACTCAAAGTCCATTTTTGTCTATTACCAATACTAGTAGGATGTCTTTGTAGAAATTCTGCCATTTTATGTTATCTCTTATGATTGTATTTATTTAGCATTTGATGTCTTAAATGGCGATTCAGCAAAAGCAGCAAAAATCATCGTATCGTTATCTCCATTTACACTCGTTTCATTATCTCTTGCTTTAAATCCATTAGAAAGAAAATCCATTTGAAAACCATTAGTTTCTGAGAACGGCCCAGCGTCTGGTCGCATTGCATCTTGCTGTTCATTAATTGATTGTCTAGCTGAATCCCATATACACCAATGACTAGAATCATTTGTATTTTTTAACATAACCCAGGCTGGTTTAAATCCACAATATACAAAAGGACCATCGTTATTTCCATTTCCAGTAAAACTTCCAAACTTACTGAAACCTTCTATTTCTGTCCATGCATAGAAGATGAGATTGTTATCATTAGTTGCTCCATTATTACCAACATAAAATACATCAGAAGTTGGATCTGTTAGAGCCCAAGAAGCAGTACTATCTGTCTCAGTATATTCACTATCCGTTATATTAATATAACTTACTCTAGTACTTCCTCTAGAACTATTGTATACACTCCATCCACTATTAGCATTCCTTTCCTTTAAAATTATCATTGATGGGAGTTTTCCAAGTCCATGACCGATGGATTGATTAGCAGTACGATTTCCAGTATATGTGCCAATACTAAACCCTGCAGTTTGGTTTACAGATATTTGAGAAGTTAATGTTCCCTTAGTATTTTTATATGAAGGTCCACCTGCTTTCCAACACCATGCAACATAATTATAATCTATATTTACATAGCTTCCACCGTCAGAATTATCACCAATAGTAAAACCATCATCATCAAATGACATAAGTTGTCTGGTTCTAGTACTTTCTAATCTATTTGCACTATTAGTACTATGTATTATATTTGGTCCTCTCACAGAATCAACAACAGCATTAAAATGATTACCAGAATTATTTCTTGGCATTATCCAAACTAAATCTGGTTTAAACCCTACACCAGTAATTGATCGTGCAGAAGCATCTGAAGAAGAATTTCCTTTATAAAGCACAGTCTTAAAGTACTTACCAGGATCAGCAATCACAGGATCAGGTAAGTTGTCCGTACACAATGCTAGGAAACCAGTTGGAGGGGCATACTTAAACAGTCCCTTACCATTACCATCTGCGTTAGTTCCTGATGTTGTAGTTCCAGAGAATGATGGGTTCTGACCAAAGTTTGCTATGATGGTTGGCGTTTCAGAACTGTAGTTGTCACCACATATAGTTAATAGGTCTATATCAGTTGGTAAATTAGTGTATCCTGCATTGCTATTTGCTGCTGGATTTCCTGAGGCAAACCAGGTTCCATTTTTACCCCACCAAATAGATGTGTTAGCAATATCAACAGCCATCATAATTATATCACCGTTAGAAAACGCACCACCAGCATAAGCAGATGTACTACCATTAGCCTTGTGTCCATTATCTCCACGAACTAACCAAATGTCACTAGTTCCACTGGTGTCAATACCATTGTTTGTAAGGGATGTGTCATACTTCATCACACCAACATAAGCACCAATAGCACTTGATGTCAAAACAAATTCACAATATATTTTACCCTTAATTGCCATAGTTGCTGCAGCAGTTACGTCAAATCCGCCAGTAGCACCACTTACAACTTTTAGATTGCCATCACTATATGTCATTTGATCTTGTCTACCTCTGCCAAGAAGAGGGTTCCAAGTAGCAAAGTTATTCTTACAAGTATCAGCAACTGTTCTCCAAGTCTCAATACCTATTGGTGTATAATGTTTTGCTATATCAAAACTATTTTTGTACTTTGCTACACCTTTATAGATACGGAGATCCTGTATAAAACCGTCAAAATGCCAATTAGTATCAACACTAGTTCCGTCAGAACCAATAACAAGATCTGCTTCTCCAGGCATAGATTTGCCATTCAGAAACCCTTCTATTACACCAGATGCAACTCCATTTACGTAAACAGTCCAAATATTTCCATATCTTACTGAAGCAATATGAGTCCATTGATTACTTGGTACAACACCAGTTGCTAAAGTTATTCCATTTTGACCAGTTCTACTATAAGTTGATCCATCACCGTGATAAAATACCGCTCTGCCGTCAGACAAAAATCCATATTCAAGATCAGAATTAGTTCCTGTTCCACCATTTTTACCAAGCCAATCACCCTGATTTGGGTTAAAACCTCTTGGGTAAACCCAAGCTTCAATAGTAAAGTCTGATCCACCCAAATTCAAGTCCTCGTCATCCCTTGGTAATTTAAATTCAGCAGCATCACCTGTAAAAAACATAGCGCTTCCATAATAACCACCAAGATTATAACTAACACCCGGTTTTGGTTTATTTGTAGATGAGGCGCAAAATGGAACGAGAGTTTTATTAGTTCCACTACCTTTGATATCAGCAGAGTAATCTCTTGGTGTGTCTTCTTGTTTGAGAACTACATTATCCCAAAAACCATAGACAGCATTGATACTCGCCATCTGAAAGTCTATTACCAATGAAGTTGTAGTTGCAGTAAATGATGCTCTCCATACATAATCTGCACTTTGCCACCCAGAATTAATACTTGGTGAAGCTCCACTTATTGCGGTAACCATTGAAGCATTTCCATAAAACATATCCACTTGGAAGGTGTATCTTTGTCCAACCGTCAATCCAGTTACAGTTTGAAGAGCACTACCGTAATTAGTATTAGTAGTAAGAACTTTTATTCTACCACTATCAACTGATAATGTTGCATCCTGTGAAGTCCAACCAGTAGTATTAGTACCAAAAGTTCCATTCGTAACCAGATTAGCACCAGTCGCAGTAGAAGCACCAGGAACAGCAAGAACTAAGTTAGCAGCATTAGGGTCTGATCTCAACTGACTAACATATGCATCAGAAGTTTCGGGAGCACCACTAAGTGGTTGTTGATATTCATCAAAATTTTCACCTTTTAACTTAACAATACTATTGGGAGTGCAGTGAAAATCAACACCAGGATTAGAACTATCATTCATAGGCAGATAGAATCCGTTTTGACCAAATCCACCTTTAGCATTAATTATTGACTTAATAATTTTTGGTGGTTTTGGAGTCCATTGTCCTTCTCTATAATCAGTTGCTTGTTCTGACCCACATGAAAGATAACCAGTTCCTTTTTTATAATATCCAAATACCTCTGGTGTTAGTTCTTGACCATCTACATGGAATACGTCAGACATATATCCTTGAAAGTCTGCTGCTTGGTTTGCAGAGTTTCCTATGTATTGCACCTCACCTGATTCATTGTGTTTAAATAGTGCATTTAATGCTGGAGGATCATTAGTTGAAATCCCATGATTGTTTATTAAACTTCCATTAATATACATCTTTACTCTGTCATCTCCATTTGATAATGTGCTATTTACAGCAATCATCACATGACATATTGATGAACTATCTCTCAATTTGTAATTTGATACAAGACTATCTCTGTTTGCATTAGATGCCTGCTCAGTAAATCTTAGTTCATCTAAATCTGTATAGGTAAAATATGTTCTATTTCCAACTGCACCAGACTCAAAGAATCTGCCAAAACCACCACTATTCTCAGTTTTTTTTACCCATGCACTCCAAGTAAAAACACTACGATTACCACTACTGGTAGGAGTTCTTTGTAAATATTCGTTTGCCATTATATCTTACCTCAACCTAAAATTGTAGATCCACTAGGAATATAATCAGTAATAACTTCAATCCATTCAGCACCATTGTAAAGTTCCGCTGCACCTGTTGTACTATTCCAGCGCATCATACCAGCGACTGCAGTAGGTCTCTGTGCAGTAGTTCCTCTTGGTAGTGCAATTGCATCCGTTTTATTTCTTGCATCAACAGCAACTGTCGGAGATACCGTACCAGCTCCAATATTACCAGTTGCACCTACATCACCATCAGCATCTACAGTAAAATTATTAGAACCACTAACAACTACTTTATTATCAGTGGAGATGTCAACTGTAACATTATCATTTAGATTTTTAATTTGATTTACGTTTACGGTACTCATTTGTTTGTTCCTTTCTTAGAGTTATTTATCAAGTAATTGTCCATTGACCATTTATAGTTACTGAAATATTAGAATTTACAGAAACACTTGGCCCTATAGTTTCTGCATTATAATTTACTGGAATAGTTGTATTAACACTCACAGCATTTGGATTCATTTGAATCGGTGGAGTGGTAATAGTACTAGTATTAATTATCGTGTTTGATGCAATAGTTGCAGAGGTATTGACGGTTAAAGTGCCAATAGTTGCTGTATTTGTTACCGATAAAGCGCTAGTAGTTAATAAACCAGCCGTTGTCCAAGAAGGTCCACCAGTAGATAATTTATCTGGTGTTACAGTACCTTCAGCTGGACTACCAAGATCAATGATATGTCCATACGAAATAATAAAACATTTTATACCAGCAGCTGGAGCTACAGCAAAAACAATTTTATCATAATTAATCTTAAATCCTTGATTTCCAGTTGTATCTGGTTCCTGTAACACACCACCAAGTGATACCATCAACTGTCTAGTAGTTGCTGGATAATAAGTCTGAGATACACCGTTTACAGTTCTCTGAAGAGTAAACTCATTTAATACTCCATTGAATTGACTTTCAATGGAATTAAATAAAATAATTTCACCTGATGTGGGTTTCCTTCCTACATATGCCATTAGTTACCTCAGGTCTGTTCTAGTACACTTACTATAACATCCGCACTAGAAGCAACATTTGAGGTTATTTTAAGTGCATCACCAGTTTGCATCACAATTTTATTTCCAGCATTAAATTCATATGCTGAACCATTTGGTATTGGAATATTTTTTACAATCCATGCATCATCTTGACCACCAGCATTAGATTTATCTAATTTAACATCAACAGTAATCTGGTCACCTGTTACATTGGCAATATTACAACCAATTACGACTGCTACAGTTGCAGCTGGAACTGTATAAGCTGTTGCTTCGGAAGTACCGATTCCGTCTTCTGTATAACTTTTAAATGTATTAGCCATGGGGGATTATCCTAACGCGATGGCTAATGCGAGAGCGTCTGATACTGCTTCTGTTACAGATCTCTGATGCAAGTCTATGATTGTATCTCCTGGATCTGATCCATCACCTTTCCTAACGTATAATTTTCCGTCAGCAGTATTAATTGCTAGTTCTCTTAAAGATAAGTTGGTTAAAGTGGGTACTGCATTAGCACTAGCACTAGACTTTAATTTGATTGTTGTTGCCATTTAGCTCAATCTCCGAATTTAGGTATATACCTACAAAAAAGAGGGATATATATCCCTCTTCTATTTATTGATTTTCTGTTTCGTTATCTATCTGTAAATTTTTTAATACATCTGCAGGCGGACTATAATTATCAATATCAATATCACTAAATTCATCTGCATTGAGAGAATCTAATTTTTCTAATACATCTCCACCTTCAACTGAAAATTCTGTTGGATCATCATCATACTTAAAAGATGATTCAATTTCTTCAGTTGGGTTCACATCAATTTGTTCATCATCAATAATAGTTACTCCATTTGCTGGATCATAAATTGCTTTCGATTCATTTGACAAATGATGATGGGCATAAATTCTATTACCGTCTTTACATGGTGTAAATGACACCGTATAATATCCATATGTTGGATCAAATACGGGCAGAGGAGTACCAGACTCCTCTGTTTTTTTAACGAATTCCTTCAATTCTGAAGGAATATCGTCTGATTTCATTTGCTCTTCATACACTTTTTTGTTTTGTTCATCCAAGAATAAATTTAATTCATATTCTTGTTTATCAGTCAGAAAATAAGACATTAACAACTCCAATTTTTTTATTAAATATGTAAATTCGCACCTACAACAGAGATCGAAGATTCAACGTGAGTTTTCGCATTGAATCTAGTTACTTCAACATTGATCATAGGTGATGCAAATTGAGCAAGATCACCAAATCTGACATCAACAACTTTATTTGCGTTGTCAGATCCATTAACAGATTGTAAGTTACCGAAAGTATTTATCAGGGTAGTTTGATTGTAAACTCTTCGGTCAATATTAAATCTAATATTGTACTTATTGAACCCTGGTGTATTATTAGCAATAATATTAGGAGAAGAGGAACTACCACCAACACTTGTTAAAGTGACAGTTGAAGCAGAATCACCACTGAATACTAAACCACCACCAGCAATATTAGCACCGTCAGTACCACTAGTGATGAATCCTCTAGAAGTAAGTATGAAACAGTTAGAATTAGAACCAGTAAAATTGGTATTAGCAGTTTTTTGTGTTAATGTAAACGTTCCATTACCACTATAATCAGCTGTTTTAACTATACCAACATATCTATCATTCACACCAGTTAAACCTGATGGAGCACCATCATAAATTACATCACCAACCTGAATCAAGTGTTTAGTACCAGATGTTGCAGTGAATGTTTCAGAATCAGTTACATTTAATGTTCCAACGTTAATACCAGATGAGTCATTTCCATGAGTTACCTTGTAGGTAATAACATTATTAATTGCAAATTGTTCAGACAATCTAGCAGAATCACCACCACTAACAGCACCAGTAGCACTTACAGTTCCATTTTGTAGAGAATACTTAAGTTTTGTATTCGTAGACAACAATCTGTAGTGTTGTGTATCAAATGAACCAGCACCAATATCAGAATTACCGGTATTAACTGCACTATAAACTGAACCAGTTGTTAGTTTTGTGTGGTTAAGAGCATATATTTTATGTGTACCGGCGCCATCGTATGCAATTGGTGTAGGAGTTGCAACATAGTTATTTTCAATAGAACTAGATTGATCAGACTGCAACATATAAGTTGCATAACTTGTTGTTTCCCACCATGCATGTACAGGCACAGCAGTTAACCACATACCACTATTATACTGTCTTCCTCTTTGAATTGAAGAAGCACCATTTAGTTGTATACCAACTGCTCTCCTACCAGTGGTTGTTAATCCAAAGTTACCAACCCATCCCTGTCTACCAGACATCGCCTGTCGTGTTCTATCAATTGGTCGGATATAGTTATTGTAATTTTCATACCACATTCTATACTCACCGAAACTTAACTTAACGCCAGTATCAGAGTAAATAAACGTCTTAACAATAGGACCATCATTAACAAAGTTACCTAGTCTATGACTTACATAAACTTCATCAATAGTAGCAAGTAGATCTTTCAACTTGAGGTGCATCCTACCATGCAAGATATGATTTGATCCAGCACTTATAGTACACTTAGAATAACCATGACTATCTGGAGCTGCAACTTCACTAATAGTTGCAGTATAGTTAATTACTTTACCAGTTGAAGTATATGTCCAGTTGGTAACTCCACTAACAGCAACCTTAGCGTTTTCTGTTAAAGTTATAGTACCAGTACCAATAGCAGAAATTGTTCCAATTTCATCACCATTATTAGCAAAGAGTTGATAACCAGGACGTAAGACTGTTATTAACTTATCAGCATTACTACCACCGAGAGTAACAGTTGATGTATTAGTTGCAGAAGTCAAAGCAGCATTTGACCAATCATCTTGACCACTATAGGAATCAATACCATTTCTAGAATTAACTCTTAAAATATCCTCCCATGAATATGATAGGATATCACCTGCTCTAACTCTTCCACTACGGTTAGGTAACCAAATTTCATTGGAGTGAGTACCAATCTCAGCAGCGCCATTTGCAGTGCCATTTTTATCGGTATATCTACCTTTAGTATCTTTTTCAATGTTAACATTTCCAGGACGGAATGAACTACCACCAGTCTTAGGATAAGTCCAACCACCATCATTAACATACATCATACCAAATGTCTTAACTGGTGAATCAGCGGTGTTAGCTTGTAGTGTTTCTTCACTACCAAATACACCTCTCTGCCAATTTTCTCTTGGTAGTGGATCAGCAAGATAAACTCTAATTCTGGCATTTGCACCACTTCCAACTTTCTTCATGTCTATAATTTTAGACTTGAATAAGAAATTACTCTCATTAGACTTGTTAGTTCTATTTGGAGTAGGAGCTATACGTAGTTTAGTTCCCTCTGGAATAGAAGTTGATAGGGGTTTATCCAACCTGAGTTTGATACTATTGTCATAGTAACCTTGATAATACATGAGTACATAATTACCAGAATTTAGAGAAGTACCACCAGAATATCCACTAGAACCAACATCAGACAATCCTCTACCTTGACCATTTGAATATCGGAAATATACAACGTTAGTTCCATCATCTCTTACTATTCTCTTGAAGATGAGTCTATAAACACCAGAACCTGGTTCATTCCACCACATACCTTGATTAGATCCATATGGGAAGTAATCGGTAGAATCTTGTTTACCATGTATTGTTGCAGAAGCAGTTTTAGTGTTTGAAGATTGGTTGAATGTTAGTTCACCAAATGGACCAGCACCAGAACCATATGCTGTTGATAATAGAACTCTGTATTTTCCTGTTCCACCATCACCGGTTAACTCAAGACCATCCTCATAACCTTCTACAACACCCTGAGAACCTTCTGTGGAAGTAATGGTGTCACCTCTCATACCAACAACATATCCAATTAAATCACTGGAAGAGTATGAACCTGCACTATAAGATGTAGACCAATTACCAGCACTACCAGTAACAGTAAGAGTTGGCGTAGTACAATTACTATAAATTGGTTGACCCTTATAGATTCCGCCATCAGCTACATTAGTTACATCCATAATAACTTCAAATTCATCAGTGGATGTACTAATTTTCTCAAATGTTGCGGTGTATGTACCCCAAGTTGATATTCTTTGCATCTGTCTGGAATATCCAGGAGAAATTGTAAAGTGCAATGCACCTTCCAAATTACTTGCTATACCAGTACCATTAGAATCAGCTTGAGCTGTAGTTAAAGAAACACCAGCACGGAGACCAAGGTAACTACCTCTTTGTCTAAATCCTCTTTGATTAAACTGACTGATTGATAATCTATTTGGGGCAAATTGTGCAGCAGTTAGAGGACTAATATATTCATAAAGACTTGTATCATTTGTATTTTTACCATGGATGTTAAATGTCTGTTGATCATTTGCACCGACAGTAGATTGGGTGGTTCTAAATGTTCCAGAGATAAATCTATCTCCTTCTTTGTTTGTTGATGTATTTGTTCCTTTATCACCCTGTGGATCACCAACGGTAACAACAAAGTTATTCCAATTACTGGTACTTTGGTCTTGTGAAATATTCCTATATGGAATAGTTACTGTTTGACCAATCGATAGTTTTTCAAAATCAGCATTAATATTTTCAGCGGATGAAGTAATACTAACAACAGCGGTCTGATCAGTCAATACTCCAGTTGGAGTTGTATAACAAATACCTGCATCAACTTCTGTAATATCTGATGGACTTTCTGCAGCAAATGGTGCAGAAAGAGCAGTTGAATCACCAGCAGAAGAGAATCGCTTCAAGCCATAACAAGTAACATCAACTGGGTCAGAGAGTCTAAGTTCAGTTGGAATAATTGCTTCAGAAGCAACAGCATCATCAGTTGAGTTGTTTGGATCAAGACCTTCCCAGTCACGGATGTAATGTGGCCAGTACTTAGTCATACTTCTACTAAGTCTGATTTCGTATCCTTTATTATCACCAGATGAACCACCTTTAGAGAAATCACATGTTTCTCGTTTGCCAATCACAACTCTACCAGATGTTGGCCAGTAATCTAAGATATTGTCATAATCGAATAGATCAAATCTAGTATTTTGTGGATAAGTAGGAACTTGGTCCCCATCTTCCAACTCAACTACAATATCTGCTCTAATGTCAGTTATATTATCAGAGTTTACATATCTGTAAACACCGATATATGATTTATTGTTAGCTAAATCACTTCTAGCAATCTTATAGTATAGTCCACCATATAGAATGTAACTACCTGGTTTGAAGATTGATTTTGCTCTATTGATTTGTTGTTTTAGATTTTTTGCACTGTTTCCACTCTCAATGGAATTAAGGATAAAGCAATTTTTGGGTAGCATTACTTTATATTCACCTGGACTGAAGATAGTGAAATCTTCATCTGAATAGTTTGACCTTACTGTAAGTTGGAAAGTAGATAAATCAGTATTACTTCCTGATTGTCTTAGTCTTAACTGTTGACCAGTTTGATGTCCAACACCAGGATCAGTGATGTAAAGACTTGTTAGTCTATTACTTGAATCAGTTGTAATTACAGCACTACCTTTAGTTGTTCCAGATGGATCACTAACATTAACAAGATCAAGAACTGTAGATGTAGTAAAGGAACTACTAAATACTGCATCTTCATTTGATACAGAATAGTTTGCTGGTTCCGAATAATTTGTAGTTTCCGAAGTTTCTGCGACAATTAATTTTGCAGTTCTATTTTGAGTAACTTTTTGATATCTGGAAGTTACTGTAGAAACATAATTATATCTTCTAGCATTTAAATAGTCGGTATTAACATTAATGTTTGTACCTGCAGCGTTAGATAGTGAAGTAAATGCATTTGATCGGTCATATGAGACGTTAACAAAAACATATGCACCAGATTCACTTTGTGTTATAGTACCAGAATTACTAATATTATAGGTATTACCAATATTGAGTCCAGATACATTAGCATAAGAAGTTTCAATATTGTCAGACTTAACAAGTCTAGTTGCATTAGAACCAAAGAAAATATTTGCTGGAACATCTAAACCAGCTGCATTATTCGCAACAAAGAATCCAAGACTTCTTCTTGGTAGTGAAATATTTGATCCAGAACCAGTTACTGTATATGTAGTAACTGTTGAATTACTATCATTCCACCTTAGGTATACAGCAGAAGCTTTATCAGCATCCTGAACAGCATGGTTTGCACCAATTGCAATATATTCTGATTGCACACCAGCACTATGTGGATAATCATATACGATTGTATACGGTGTTTGATATCTTTCAAATAGCGCAACTTTAGTTAAGAGATCGCCAGAAGAGATTGCAGATTCACCAGACCATGGAATAACAGAATTAGGTGACTTATTAAATCTTCTAATTGCTTGTTTTGTTCTCAGTGGGAATGTTCTTGCATCTCCGTCAGACAATGTACCATATGGATCTTTACCTGGTTCTAAGTAAATATTAGATTCTGGGTTAAATTCAGATAACTGTCTAAATTCTTCATCATCACCAGAAGTTGTAATAGCAAATGCTGGTCTAGTTCCACCAATTTGTTTGAAACTATTTTGATCTTCCATCTGGAACATCTCAATAGAGTGACCAGCAACAAAAGCGTTTGCTGCTGCAGCACGGCCGCCGGTTGTTCCAATACCAGTCCAATCTAGAGATAGATTTCCTCTAAATCTAGTTCCATTAAGTGTTAGTTGAGCACCTCTACACTTAATCAATCCACCACGATAACCACCACCAAATGTATTTGCTCTTGAGTCAGCAACTGATTGAGCACCAATTGTAACTCCGGTTAGATTTAATTGGAAATCGGAACCAGGAATAGCATCAACGGCAAGTAATGTACTCTGATAATTACCATTTACTGGCATACCAGCAAGTGGAACTCTTCTTCTGAATGATCTATATGCTCTAGGCCAGGAATTAAAGAGTCTCTTACCAGTAGCAGTTAAAGGATCGTTATCACCGAAGGAATCAGTACCTACAGATTCCATATATGGAGAACCATCAGAAACTGAATCGTTTGTTGGATCAACTCTAGCACCAGCAAGTAGATTTGTCTTCGCAACCATCAAGAAATCTGAAGAACTTAGATTGTTAAGACCACTACTCGTACTTACAGTGCGACCTGATGGAGATAGAACATATCCACGACCATCAATAACCTCAAATCTATATTCACCATTCAATACGTCTGATGCAGTAGGAGATCCACTAGACCAATAGGTTTTAATAGAATTAATAGCACCTGTTGATGAATTGATTGAAGCATAGAATCTCCAACTCTTAGTACCTGCAGTGATAGCAGCTGCGTTGATTGGATACATAACTACTCTCAATCTGCTATTATACCTTCTGGTATTTGCCAATGCAGTGTTAGATGCTAATTGAGTAGCAATCTTAGTTTCAATTGTACCATCAACATAATCATTAGCAAAAGTGATAGTTGTAGGTACATATCCTCTTCCTAGAGCACCTGCATTCTTAATTGATTGTTGGGTGTAAGATCCAAACAGACTGAGAATATCTTTGTGAATTCCAGCGTTTTCGATGTAGTTAACTACACTTTCATTTTCTGGATTAGATGATCCAGAACCAGAAAGTACATCAGATGAACCAGCAAAATCTTCCGGAGCAATATCAAGATAGATATATCTATTATCGGGAATACCACGAATTCTTTGATAAGAAGCTGTACGCTTACTGAATGCGAGTAAGTTATCTTCTACAGATGCTCTTTCTCTACCATCAGTACCACTGGTATATGAATTGGTTCCCTTAAGTTGAATAAGTTGAGTTGGACTTTGACCAAATCCGCCAGATCCAAATGGATATGATTGAATACCTGAATCATATATAGTATTTGGATTTCTATCAATTACCAATAGAATATTAGAACCTTCTTTACCATTCAAGATACCATAGATTTCTGGAATATCAAATTTAGAAATTTCATCTCCAAAAACGTTGAATTTAGTAAATGATAGAACACCACCAACTGGTATTACAACTGTATTTGGAATAAAGTCAGATAGGGTTAGGAGATAACCACCATTAGCAACAGATGTTGCAATAGAAGTTACTCTAAAACCATTTAATTGATCAACGCCATTAACGTCTCTCCAAACTACTCTATCACCGACTGAAACATCTTCAAAATTATCAACAACTAATGTATTAGTAGATGTACCATTACCAGTTACGGCTGTAACAACTCTCTTGAGAATTGGTCCTTGATATCCACCCTCATGCATAATACCTTTTGGAAGATATCTTCTTCTTTCTTCTTGTCCCCAGTTAAGAGTTAATGTAGTGTATTCTGCACCATCTTCATTTTCAAATACAATTTTTCTGAGGTTTCCGGTCCAGGAACCTGGATTTAAATCTTCAACAGAGTTTGTATATGAACTAGAATTTCCATTAGTTTGAGCTGAAGCAGTTTGATAAACAGAAACTAGTATTTCAAGTCTTTCCTGCGAACTGCCGTCAAAATCTAAACTAGTTGAAGGTAAATGTCTCCTGACACTAATTACCTTAGTTGACATAGTGAGATTAGAAACATCAGCAGAATCAGAATCAATGACAACTTTATCTGATGCATTCGTCAACCAGTACATTGTAGTACCAGGAATAATATATTTTCTCATTCTATCAAATTTTCTTCTATTATCAGCAGAACTAGCAAAACGAGATGCATCAATAGAGATTGAGTAATATCTACAATCAGCAAAACTTGCAGATTTTAATTCACCGTATGTAACTTCATTTAAGTTACTTTCAATAATATCACCACTATTAACAACAGGATATGCAATAGCTGAATGACCAGATTCACCAGTATTAGTTGAAGCTTTAACCATCAACTCAACTGCACCGTTTAAACCAGATGTACTAATTGTATTACCAAGTGGTCTACCAGAAACATCGTTACCGGTAACTGTAGTCTTAATAATATCTCTCTTCGTAAAATATGCATTTCTAACTAATCTTCTAGCATTCTGAGTTTTAGTATCAGTACTAAAGATAGAATCTGGAATTTCATTTTTAGTGATTGATTCGTTAACACCAATAACGTGGACATTATTGAGTGACACTGAACCATTTGCAGATAGTCCCCCAGATACACCAGAGTAGATTGCATCATTACCTACACCATATTGAGCACTAAATCCTAATGTACGATATAAGTAAACACTATCACCTCTCTTTACAGTATCCTCTAGATATCCACCCATTCTTCCTGCAGAAGTTCTAGTTTGTTCTTTACCAGCATATATTGATGAAGTTGCAACTCCAGTACCATTAATTTTTAATGAACATGGGAATTTAGTACCATCCAACTTGTAATATCCTGGTTTCATTAACAGTTCTAGTTCATCACTAGAATTAAATCCAGAATTTTCTGCCCACTGTCTACACTGAGAGAAGGAGAATAAAGGACTAAATCTCTTAACTTCATTTCTTTCCTGAATGTTAACACCAAGTGCTTTTGAACTATATGGGTTTGGTAGTCTTTGATCGAAGTAATCTTCATCAAGATCAATAGCAAGAGGTAGTTTTTTCTCAGGAACTCTATAAAGAATAGCATCCTCAATATTAACTTCCTCAACAACACCTTTAGTAGGATCTAGAGGTGGAATGAATGGTGATTCAGACGCCCATCTGTCAGCATCAAATGCCAGTGTATCTGTACCAGTAAAGAATACGTTTACAGAATCTATACCTGGATATCCATTATTGTAAGTGGTTGTATAATTATGTACTTTACCTGCCTCGTTAGTACCAGCGCCGTAATTGTCTACTAATTTAAACGTTCCGACAGTACCAGCATAACCTGATTTGTAGTACTTATAAGTTGCAATGTAATATGTACCATTTTTTGCGTATTCTCTTAGAGAGATACAACCTCTATCTGGCCACTGATCATATTCTGCTGATGTAGCGATAGTGACTTTAAGATCTTGATATTCAGAAGAATTATCTTTATTAATGTCTTGATGTGAACTTGCATCAAAACTAGTTTGTAGTTTTGCTTTAAGGTACTTAACATCACTTTCTGTTGCATTTACACCAAATGCACCATCAGCTGTAATTGGTGGGAAGTTTCTGATAATAGAAGTATGTGTTCCATCACCAAGATAACTCTTAAGGTAATCAATTATTCCTAAACCATTTTGATTTCTAGAAAGAACAATTTTATTGGTTGTATAATCAACAGATTCATATGATAGAGGAATGGTTACTGCAGTATTAAAGTATACGTTATTACCACCACTTACATAGTAATCTTGAATTGCAATACCAGTCATGTTGAACTGGACATCAATCTTACCGAATGAAGCAATACCGGCGGTTTCTGCCATCTGCAATTCAATTGCATCAGTACCTGAAACTGTTACACCGTTTACAGCAGTATTACTAAATGTTAGACCTTCATACCTAAAGAATCTATTTGTACCAGATACTTGTGTTGCATAACCAGACAATGCTGATTGTAGATATGGTTGAATATAAACTCTGTTGTTGTCAAGTGTAACAGCTTGAGCAGAAATAAGTTGTCTCTTAACTCTCCAAGCATCTAGGTACTTAGGAGATACATATAGTTTGTCGTTGGTGTCAGTTGAGATGAAACCTGTCTTCTCTGGTTTAGCACCCTTAACGAAACCATATGCACTAGTATTACCTTCTGGGAAGTTAGCAGCATTGTTAATTTCTGCTCTATCAATAAAGAGTCTTTCACCAATAATCAAATTACTGATGTTTGCTTTATCACTAACAGTTAGTTTAGCAATGTTGAAGAAGTTTGCGAGATCCTTAAGTGCGGATTGTGCGGAAGCACTTCTACCTGCGGATGCAGTTACGTTAATAACAGCGTTAGAAATTCTGTTCTCAATATTTTCAATATCCAGGTAGTTAGACTCAGAAGACTTACGAAGTTTTGGAACGTTTAATGTAACAGTACTTGTACCACCAGCTTGAATTACCTGGTTACCAATGTAGAAGTCACCTGCAGAGTTAGTACCAGAAGAAGCGATAAATCCACCAGCGTTTTCATAACCCTGTGCAATAAACTGTTCGTAAATCTTAAGAACTCTTGTCTGTAGATTTGGGAAACCAGTTGAATAGTTACCAGAACCAAGACCGATGTATTCCCAGGTGTGTGAAGAAGCACGTAGGATAGATGGTCTGTATAGGTTTAGTTTTGGAGCAAACTTAAGTCCGTCTTGGTGCGTTCCAGTTCCATTAGTATTAGAACTTGCAAGTAATGCATTTGCATTAATGGATGTACCAGTTACACCTTCTGCATTAGGAGAAGAAACAACAATTCTTCTGTCAAAAATTTCTGCATTGATACCATAAGTATTGTAATTAGAAACTTTGCTAACATCTACTTCTCTACGTCCAGCTGGAGTTATAACTCCATTGGATAATACTTCTGGTTGTCCAAGTCTCCAGTTTGAATTATACAAGTTTAGAGCAGATGAAGATGAGTGCTCATCACCTTTTTCGCCCGAATTTAGTATTCTACTATCCCATGTGTTAACTGGAGCAATGGAAATTCTACTTGCTGAGATGGTGGTCGTTGATCCATTGTCAACTACATATCTGAGGTCTAATGATTGAACCAATCTGTGAATAGCTTCAGCTGTCATTGATGTCAATGACGGAATATCCTTGAATGGACATTCAGCAGTAGCAATAGTACCAGAAGAAGTTTTATATCTCTTGAAGTTAGGAACTGTAATATCTTTAATTCTATTTCCAACTTCAATAGGTTCTACAAGAACTCTACTATCTGATTGTGGTGGGTTCCAAATTTTTCTAATGTCATAAGTTGGACCCTCTTCGTTAACTGATGGATATAGGTAATTTACATTACCAATAAGTTGAGTTTCTTTGTCGAAAAGATTAACTGCTTCAATTGTTGTACAACTGAATGAGTTAGTTGCAGTAATACCAATAGGTCTTCTCTTAATAATAGAAACAACATTGTCTCCAGCACCAGCTTGACCTGTTGGAATACGATAATCAACAAATTCATTAACGTCTGCTCTAATTACAGTTAGATAATAGATACCATCTCTACTATTCTTTTCCCAGGATTGAACTTCTTCAACATCCCAAATCATGAATCGATAATCACTATATGGAACATCTGCTTCACCATTACCTGGTCTAGTTCCTTTTATAATAAATCTCTTTTCGGGTGGTTTTGGATTTACATTATTTGCAAGATACTTAGGAATAGTATATTCTACTTTCCATAGAAGATCACCAGGTTGTGATGTTCTAGTATCAGAGAACTTCTTGACAATCAAACTAGATGGGAAACCAGTCTTATATTTTAGAAGATTCTTAGTTACTTGTTGTAGTTCGGTTGTAGTAATACCAGTATTTGGATCAATTGCTGTCACAAATTCAAATGATTTTTCTTCATTGGAATCAAAAATAAAGTCGTTTACAAAAGCATCAGATCCGTTTGAAACGTTATACGTATGATCTACTTTTAGATATACACATTTTTCAGCGGGATCCCAAAAATATCCAATTCTTTCTGAGTTTCTAGTAGCTTGAATTGTGGAACCACCAATAGTCTTTGTAGGTAAATCTGAAGTAGATGTTGTTGTAGTAAGTCTTATATTAAATGTTCTATCACTTTCACCACCAGTAGATTCTAATGGTAGGTTAATAATTTTATTAGCATCTGGTGTTATACCATCTTTATCGTAGAAATCTCTGAATAAAGCAAATTGACCTGAAGTACCATACGTCAAGAAACGTTTTGTTACAACTGTACCATCAGATTTTACACTTTCAACTACCAATTCTGGAATATCATCATCTGTTGTAGCACCAGTTTCTAGATAAAGTCTAAATCCACCAGATTCAGTATAACCATCTCTCAAACTCTTGAGTTCGTCAGATAATTCTTCACCAACAGCACCGATATAACTCCATGTGTTAGTTGCAGAAATATTATAGAAAGTTACATCAGTAACATTATCAGAAATACCTCTAGGTGGAACAAGTGCAGTAATTCTACCTTGAGAAGAAGGTGTGAATGATCTGAACTGAGATCCTTTTGCACGGAGTGAAACTTGACCAAAGTTAGAGTTAGAGTTCGTGATGGACATATCACCACCAGATACTGCTAAGAACTGGTCAGCGTAACCAACTGCGAAAACAGAAACGACCTGAATAAATCCACCGTTGGATGCCTTAATGTGGAAGTGTCTACAATCTGTCTTATATTGAGCGTCTGGATCTGCAAAGATTGGAGGTTGCGCTGTGCTTGGGTCATCATCATTATATGTTGTATTATCTCTATCACCTTCAAGATCTTTTGGTGAAATAAATACGTCTCTATCTTTTTGAAGTGAGATGCCCGTAAACTGTGCAACAACCATGGATTTAAAGCTGTTCTCAGCAACTTTATAACCATCAGTGTGCATACCACATAAACCAAAAACTGAACGTAGCGAACAGTTAAAGATATATGGAGAACAGGAGTTTACAGTATCAATAGTGTAGTTCTTACTTCTATCACCAACAATCTGGAATTCCTCGGTTCTTACATCGGAAACATCTCCAGATCTACCTTGCCATGCATCAATCTTCGCATAATACTGATTTAGTTCACCATCAGTATTTCTTTGATCAGCATATGTAAATGCTACAACTCTATGGTGAGAATATCCTGTGTAATTAGATGCTTTGGTGAATGTTGGAATACCGCTGGAATTGAAACTTACACTATCATAAGGTGCATCCTCAGCATCCTTAAATGTCATCTGCCAGAAGTAACAACCACCAGTTACCTTAAAGATAGAAGTCTGATTGTATACACCTTGAGTTTTTCTAAGTACAAGATTTTGTGTAGAACCTCCAACTAGAGGAATACTGGTAACAGTATGACTGGTATAGGTATCTGGATTTGCAATGATACCATCAGCAATTGCACCAAGAATTGCAACAGCATTTACGACACTATTACAATCACCATTACTTACAAAACCATCTCCAGGTGTAAATGTAACTCGGTTAATGGTCTTACCAGAAGAAATTTCAGTAAAGTATGTTGCACCATCATTATAACTTTTGACGATATCTCTCATCGCAGAAGTTACTGTAGCAAAAGCTAATCTAGTATCTGCAACTTCACCTGAGATATCAGAATCACCGGCATTTAAAAATTCTTTTCTATAACCATTTCCATCAACATAAGCTTCAGCGTTAACGAATGTATGTTCATTACCACCTGTACGTAAATCTTTAACAATTGCATCGATAAAATAACCAATATCACGACGACATGCAGCTTTTTCAATATTGTTAAGAGAAGACCAACCACCAGCAGCGCCGCTGGCAGTCATTTTAAGTTCTGCCTGTTCAATGAGATAACCACGGTTTCTCTCAACCATGACAGCACCATCAAATGCTACCTGAAGGAGTGAGAAACTATCTGCAGTAATACTTCCTTCAACTGAGAAGGGTGCGGGAACGTACTTTGGTCTAATAACAGTCTTTCTTAAGTCATAACCAACAATAGAGGTTCCTCTTGGTACGATAACACCACCGTTTCTTGGGTTGAATCTCCAAGATGAACCAGTACCCAAATTACCAGCAGCTGCTGCAGTTCCATCAGTTGGATCTTCATCAACACTTTGAGTTAGTGGGTTTGTGAAGATATCTAGTCCTGGTCTATTGTCAATCTCATATTGACCAGGAAGCACCATAACTGTAAATGCTTCAAACTTGTCATTATTAAGAGTTGCTGTACCAGTTCCAGTTGCAGTTCCGGTAGCAATAAAGGATACACCAGCAGTATTTGATGAAGCACCAACACTCGTAAAATCAGTGTTTCCTGCAGTTGTGATAATATAAGTTTTTCCAGGTTCTAGATTTGCACCACTAATTGCTGCTGGATCTGTTTTAAAACTTCTTTTAGCGGCTTCTAGAAGTGCTCTCTCAATAGTTTTAAATGGTTTGTTTAAATTACCACCATCATTGTCTTCAGCATCTGTTGAGTTTAGATCAGCTTGGTTGACATAAAGAGTAATATTTCTTGCATTAGCAAAATCTGTATTTGTACCACCAATAACAGTTCCGACTGAATCGGATGAATCTCTATAAGTTTTTAATTTTCCATCTGCAGCAATTGTAAATCTCTTTACACCACCAGTGGCGAATGAAATTTCATCAGCACCAGACTGGTACATGCCAGTATCATCATCCCCCTCAAAACTGATAGCAGGTAAATTACCTGACATCTGTGGTTCATTCTGTGCATTAAATTTAATACTAATTCCAGGTGCAATTCCACCTGAAGTTACTCTTGTTAGAGTCATGTGTGTTATCTCCGAGCGCTTGGATATCCTGGATTTATTTATACAAGCAAAACCCTTTATTTATCAAGTATTTTCCGTTGTAAATTAGGATAATTACGGAGTAAAAAATAGGACGAGAGGGACTTGAACCCTCATGAGCGTAATGCTCGACAGATTTTAAGTCTGGTGTGTCTACCAATTCCACCACCGTCCCGAAAAGGGCCTAAAGTCAATTTTGGCCCGGGATTTTTTTGCCGACTTTTTGGTAAACAAAGCCGGAATTTCACTGAGGTTTTGACCTCTTACCTATACATTATATACTGTGTTCCGTGCGATATCAATAAGTATACTCTATCATATCCTCGGTCAAAGATTTATTGATAAAGGTACACATCTGTAAAAATTCATTAGCAGTATTGTTCTCAACCTCTACTGACTCTCCATCATGACCTATCAAAGTGACTACTCTCGTTAACATATTGACCTTAACTGAATGTAAGGTTGATTCGGGTCGTACTTCCATGGAAACTCTCCTGTATTGATACCAGTATACCGCAGAACAAAACAAAAGTCAAGAAGTGCTATGGAACGCTCCTTTATTTAAGCACAATGCATCTGTTTTATTCAATTTGAGTCCAACAGCTGAATCAGCCATTATTCCAGTAGCCTGATAGAATGAAGCACCAACAATAGACTCCCAAGATGCAGCTTGTTTAGTATCTGATGATACCCCGGTAACATTTGATTGATCAGCGGCAAGTTTATTTTTACTGCATATACCAGTAACAATCTCACTTAAAGTTCCACCAAACCAGTCTTGTTCGTTTCCAAGTTGGGTTTTATTCGATGATCCAATACCAATTTCAAAGTTAAGACCAACTCTATTTAAGATGTTATTACCTACAATTTGTGAATAATTATTTAAAGAAACACTCTTGTTATAGAAGGTTGTCACGATATTAAATGAACCGATGCAGAAATTATTCATTTCATTAACCCAGTTAGTAGCAACAGGTGACCACAATTCATATTGACCAGATGCTGAAAGACCAAGTTTAGATGCTGTTAAAGCTAAACCATTACTTGATTCTATTCTAGCATCACTCTTGTGTATAGTTTGATGTTGTCCAAGATAGTTTAATGAGCTCCCTTGATTAACAGATAAATTGTAATTACCTAATACTTCTAGATGATAGTCCTTACCAACTTTCAAATGATAATTACCATCAACCATCATATTAACATTTCCATGCACAATGATGTCGTTGTCTTTAATTACAACTTCTGTTTTTCTTTGTGCATTAGTAATTCTAACATCACCGTTATCTGAAATGTGAATACCAGATTTACTAGGACCATGTTCAATAACGAGTCTGGTATTATATGGAGTATCATCCATCATCACCATAGTACCAGTCTCCGAGAACTGTCCTAGGATTCTGGTATATTGTGGATTTAATTTACCTTTTACTCCAGTGATTGATGCACCTATGCCTTTACCGGAACCAATACCACAGTCTAAAGCAAATCCTATTGCACAAGAATCAAAAGTGATAGCGTGTGGATCTGGAGTATCTTTGTAACAACCAATTCTTAAGATACTAAAGATAAAATCTAAGACACTGGTAACATTTATCTGAGAGAAATCTGTCAGATTTTGTATGTCTATTGAACCAAGAGTTGATACAATATCATTAACAGTTGAAATTACTTTCTCTACTAGATCAGTAATACTAAAAATTGTTTGGAAGATTGCATCAAATACGCACTCTACCGAATCAATAATATCTAATGCAGCATTTTTCAAACCGTTTATAGCATCTTCAATAACACCAAATAAACTATCAATTAAAACCCCATCAAAATGACAAGCAATTTGATTGAGAATAAACATTATAGCATCTGTTATTATCTTGGTAATTCCAGGACCAGGCGATGGGATTGATAATCCAATGGTATTCATGATAAGAGTTGCTTGACCAATCAACCAAGATTTAATTTGATTGACGAGACCAATGATAGAATTTCTAATTATGTCAAGATTTCTATCGACCAAATCTTGAATATCAAGTAATGTGTCTGTGAAAGTTCCTAGAAATTCTCCTTTCTTTTCGCTACCTTCTTCATCCGCTCCAAGATATTCACTCTTAGTTATTAGTCTGACTGAAGTTCCAACTTTATGATCTACTGGAGTTGTATTATCTCCACCTCTGACAACAGAAACAAACTTTCCCTCTGCTCTGTTAGTGTAAGTAACTTTCTCTTCTCCTATTTGAAGCCAACCAGACCAAGGAAAATCTTCACTCGATTCTACAAATATAGTTTGATCTTCTTTATCTAATTCAACTGTAGTTTTTGTTTTTGCCTTAGTTACCTTTCTTGCTTGAGCAATTGCTGTAGCTGTTGCAGTAACGGCGTAAGTTAAGTTAGAGTTTAGTGTACTGTTATTACCCTTTCCATTAGCAATAGGAACTGCTTTAAGTTGTCCAGACGGATTAGCTGGAGATTCTGGTGCAACTGCAGCTGCTTCTGATGTAGATGATCTAGTTTCTGGATCAGCAGTTGCTGCTTGATGTGTTCCAGAATCAGATGTATCTTTTGAATTAATAACATTGTCAACACCTCTAAAATAATCAAACGCCTCCTGACTCTTAGGATCTACAACTGGTTTAATTTTACTTAGTAGTGAACCCAATACGATCGGTTGTTGGCAATCTGGATAGTCAAGAAAAAATCCTATAACAAAACTTCCTGCTTTTAATTGAGCACCAGCAGATCCAGCACCATTAACACCAGCAGATGTAGTTGGTGCAGCTACTATGGCCCAAGGAAGATTAGATGGTTTTTCGCCTGGTTTATGGTATCCAAGGATGTTTACTTTAACTCTACCGAGTTTTGCATCCCTGTCGTCAGCATTTTTTACTGTACCCAACCACCATTGAAAATCATCATTTCCTATGAAACTGGAAGAAGGTTTTGATGGATTATATGTTGACATCAGTCCTCATAGATACGGCATTCGTCTGCTTCAGGCCAATCCTCACAATAAAGTTCAAGATCTGAAGGATCATGATGATCTTCTGGATGTGATTCTTGATATTTTTCTAATTGACTTAGTTGGCCTTCAATGTGACGACGCATCTGAGGCGAAGTTGTTGGGTTATCGAGGATCTCTTTATCCTTTTTGATATGCTTTTCGATGTTTTCCATTTTTAATTTGTACCGTCTAAGTTTGTTCTATTCTCTGATCGTTTCGTATCAGGTAGTGGAGATCCACCAAATGAATCTCTGCATAATGTGATGTATGTACGAAGTTCACTTCTATTTAGAATAGAATGTTTAACAGAAGTGACTAAGTATCTTCCGCTTGCCCTTTTATCGGGATTAACATTACTTCCAGACGCACTAGATGGATCTGGTAAATCAATCTTAATTACATTACCAGCTCTATTTTCTAGGTCACCAGGAACGGATACATCGATTGTATTATACTGCATAAAGTAGTATCTGTAAAAGGCTTTCTCAAAGTTTTTGTTCATTTCATCAATATTGTCTTTCTCTGAATCACTTTGATTATTATCCCAATCTCCAAACGTACTGATAGTTGATGGTCTATAGATAAATCTACTTCCTCTGTCTAACATTTGAGCTAAACCATTACTCAGATATGGTTTAGCTTTTTCTAAGTGAGCACTCTTATCCTAGTAATCATCTGCGTTTGATTTGAATACTCTATAAGTTGCTCTATTAAGATCAAGATATATTGATTGGTGACAGAAAGCACCTGCTCTCAAGTCATCATAGATGTCAAACACTTTAGGGAAATTAAAATTCATAACTCTATATCTATCTGCCTCTTTATTAGAAACAGCATTCACATTTCCCTGTGAGTACTTATAAGTTATGTTATTTGAAGGATATGGTTGTTGTTCTAATAATTTATCAATAGATTTGAAGTTATATCCATCAAATGTTTCGTAAAAAAGAAATCCAATTGAATCTTTTTTATACTCAGGTATAGATCTAATTGACATCCAATTAAAGAAATCAAACACTCTCCAATTAGGAACATACATATCAAAAGGAAAAACTGTACTGTCTTTTTGTAATTTTTTACCAGAAAAATTACTTTTTTTCAGAACATCTTCAATTACATCTTCAGATTTTTCACCATCAATTCTCTGACAAATCCTAAAGTTTTCATTTCTAAGTCCTTCAATAGAAACACCATGCATAATATATGTTTGATCTTTTTCAATGATTGTACGTGAATCTACCTTATAAAGATAATAATTTAAATCATATATTTTATTTCTACTTCCAATTTTTATTTGAATTCTTTCTTGTCCTACTATTGGTAAAGTACTAATTAAATTTTGTCCAATATCCTGTATTAATATTTCTACTTGTAGAGCAGAAGACATAACACTTTCAAATAAATTTATTTCCATTACAAGATTTTTTATGTCTATCTTCTGAGTATTATAGACACTATAAAGATATACTTCTTCTAAAGTAAAATCACCAGAGAATTGATTTGCCATTATAACCTACTAAGGACCTGATTGACAGACTTCTTCTTATTATTTAGAGTCAAAGTACTGACTGACAATCCAATACTATTTTCTTGTATGTTGTTTAAAATAATTGGTTGTTCTATTACAGTAGTAGATTTCATTTTTTCATCAATAGCAAACGTTGCACTTGATTGTGGCATAGATGAATTCTTTATCGGAATTTTTTTCATTTTAGCAGGAGATTTTCTTGGTGCTTGCATTCCATACCCATCACCTTGACCAAGACTCTTATTATAAACGGCTTGTAATGTATCAAAACTTTTTACTGGTTGATTATATCTACTCTTACCATTCATCATAGGTAGAGAAGCCCATACAGGTGCTATCTGTGCAATTTGTTCCCTGTTAATTGGAGCATCAATTTGTGATTGAGACATTCCTGCTTGCCCTTTCATGTAACCAGCAATTGCCATTCTATCCTGAACTTCAGGAGTAAATTTAGTTGCTGATGGATCATAACCAGCCTTTACAGCGAACACCTCAGGTTCCATCATCTGATATGCACCTACAGCAGCAGATGTATAACTTCCATAAGTCGCTTCACCGTTACTAAGTCTTCTTTTTTGTTCCTGGACTACTTCATTAATTGTCATGGATGTTAAGTCCATATCAGTTCTACCACCAAACCAAGTGTTATAACCTTCTGTGTGAGATGTTCCTTCGGCAAACCTAATAGTATTCAACAATGCTTTTGCATTTGTTCCTGCTGGTGGAACCTGTCCAGTATACCCTCCTCCACTTGTTTGTGGATTTGCATCCCCATTACCACTACTCGTTTCGTCATCTGTCTTCGGATCATCTGGGTTGTGGCCACTACCAAACCATGCATCATACAACCATCCACCTGCTTCACTACCAAGCCATCCACCGATGATAGCTCCTATTGGACCACCAAGCATACCAACAGCACCAAGCAATCCTCCACCTATTGCTTTAAATGCCGACCTAGCAGGAGATTGTTTGAATAAAAATACATCCATAAAAAACTGTAGAAGAGCACCGATAAAAGGAACTCTACTTATAATTTTAGTGAATCCTCTACCGACTGCACCAAGTAGTTTGAATAAACTTTTACCACCAACTTTAATAATAAATCTTCTTAATGGTTTGAAGAGTTTACTACTAAACACTTTACCCAAAGTGCTGTTCAAAGATTTCTGAACAAAATTTTGGATCATCTTAATTGGTTTTCGTAAAATTTTATTTACAAATTTACCAAACTTACTAAAAATTTTAAATACTTTTTTGAGATCTTTAATTATTTTAAATGGATTTTTTAACCATCTGAGTACAAAGAAACCTCCTATTAATTTAAGAGCTCCACCAAACCTTTCCCCAATACTGCTATCTGGTCCGAGAAGTTGTGATAATCCTGTCATAGCATTATCAATAAACCCACCCACAAAGAAATCAATAAATTTAAAAGCTTGACCTAAAAATTTAACAATACTTTTTACCTGTTCTCTATTTTTTGGATCTCCAATCCAATTTAAAACTGAAAATGCTATAATATCACCAAAGATTCCAAAGATATCACCCAGTGTTTTTGACACTCTACCTTTAATTTTTCTACCAACACCAAATATATCTCTACTAGGAGTTTTTCTCTCCGTTTTTTTCTTCTTCTTCTTTTCTTTTTCTTTAAGTTTGTCAGTCTTCTTAGATGATTTTTTTTGTTTATTTTTTAACTTAGTTATTCTTTTTAGAGTCTCTAATAATTTCTTAAGAGCATCTTTAAAATTTTCTTTTGACTCTTCAGATTGTTGAGGCGGTGCATCATCAACGTTAACTCTTGCTTTTTCTACAGGTTCTTCTAATTCCTGTACGTCTGTTGATAAAGCACTACTAGAAGATACTTCAGAGAAAGGAACAATGGCACCAACACTACCACCTGATCCACCTCCTCCTGCAGCTTCATCATTTAGTTTATCCATCTCACGTTCTAGATCAGCATATCCTCCTACATCAGACTCTGCTTTTTGTCTTACCTTCTCTGATGCTTTGACACCTGAAATTACATCACTTTTGAATACAGATGGGTCAATCTTACTACCCATCTTCCCCTTTTTAAACAGAGCTTTTCTCTCTGCGGGTGACAGATATTCACCTGTCTTTGGATTTATGCCGTGGGCTATTACGTTAATATCTGACATTTACTTATAAGTGATAACTATAAATTGCCCACAGTCCAGATGTAGGAAGAATGTCACCAGAGAATCCTTCTGATTGTTCCGAAACAGACTGAGTAGAGGTTGAATTATTAACAATAGTTGGTTGTTGTGTTGCTTTAGGTTTGGTCGTTAACTGTTTGCTCTCCTGTTGTGCATTGTTTAAGTTAGGTCCTGATTTAGATGGTGAAGATGTTACATTAGCAGGAGCAGGTGGTGGTGCATCAACAGCAGAACCAGCTGCTGGAGCAGTAGAACCACCGAATGGTGCGGTGAATGCATACTTTGATAGAGGATTAATTCTAGAAAGAACTGATGCCTTTGACCTACCAGTGTCACCTGGTGTTGTAGAAACTTCCCAATGTAAATGTGCTCCATCAGAATTTCCAGTATTTCCTACCGCACCAAGTTTAGTTCCAGCTTTTACTTTATCACCAACTTTAAATGGAGTTGGTTTCTTCATATGAGCATAGAAATGTTCAAGTCCAGCTGTGTCTGTCCAAGAAACCCAGTTACCATAACCAGCAGATGGAACTCCAATGCCAGTAATTGTTCCATCAGTAAAGGCTTGTAGTGGTGCTCCAGATTTACCGTTAGCAATATCAACTCCCATATGCATACCAGAAGATATTGCTAAACTTCTGTTCTGCATCGCAGATGAAGTCACAACCATATCATATGGATTTCCACCCGAACCTGTTGGAGCAGCTGCTGGTGGATCAGTGCCTCTTCCTGTTGGATCAGACATACCTCCATGTTCTTTGTCAAACGCTTGAACTAGACCCTCAACTTTAGTTGGATCTATTCTAGTTGTTTTAATCGCAGCGCCTTTACCACTGTTTTTGGTTCTTGTGATAACAGACCAACCATCTTTCTTTCTGGTAAAAATATATTTTGTACCATCTAGTTCAACACTCTTCGCGGCGTTTACCTTGACACCATAATTCCTAGTACCAAGATCTGCAGTACCAGAAGTCTTTGTTAAAGGCTTTGCTGCTGCAGGTGGTGTTTTTGTTTTAGCTGGTGTCGATGTTTTAGTTGATGATGTACGCTGTTGTTGTCTAGTTGCGGCAGTTTTGGGAGCTTCTTTTTTCTTATCTCCACCACCACCGAACAATCCACCAACAGCATTAGTAATACCAGACCATGTATTACCAAGTAATCCTTTAACAAAACCTGCAGCACTTCCAAGCAAACTTGTTACACTACCAAGATCAATTCCTTTCAGTGGATTATTAAATAACTTACCAACTAAATCACCAATTTTTGTTATAGCACCACCAGTGACTGCATCTAATAAAGAGCCAATAATTCCTGGTACAACTTCAATTAATGTTTTAGGAATCTCCATCAAATTATTGAAGAAGTCCCCTGGATTAGTCAACCAATTAAGTGTAATAACATCTTTGAATACTTCAAAGAAAGACATGAATATTTTAAATCCACCACCAAAAAGCTTTTTACTAAATTCCCACCACGGTTCAACAAAGTTCTTCCACATGAACTTTAAGGCACCTGGAATAGCTCCTATAAACTTAACCAGTTGATGAACTTTCTCTTTATTTTTTGGATCCCCAATCCAATCTAAAATTTTAAATACAACAAAGTCTTTAAATAAATCAAGTAAAAATTCAAATATATTACCAATACCTTTCTTTGCAGCTCTTACTACAGGATTTGGTTTTGACTTTCCTTTCTGTGCTTTTTTAGATTCTTGTTTCTCTTCTTCCTCGTCTCTCTTTTCAGCTTCTAATAATTTTCTTTCTTTAGCTTGTTCTTTCTTAGTATCTTTATATTCTTTATTATCATTATCTAATTCTTTTACTTCTACTTCAAGAATTTGATCTGCAGTCTTTTTAATATCTTCTAATAGACCAAGTACATTACTTTTAGCAGGTCCAGTTTTTATAATTGAAGTAGACTTCTGACTACTTGGGCCGAGTGATGAAGTTAACGCTCCCCCTTCTTTGATGGTTCTACCTTGTACAGCAAGACCACCATTTTCAGATCTAGTAATAGCAGAGTCGTTTGTTTTTTTAACAATCGAACCACCCTTAGTACCCTTACCTTTACTGCCTTTAAACGTTCCGCCCCTGACGGTATTTCTAATTCCTCTTGTAAATCCGCCCCTCATTCCTCTAGCACCTCTAGCAGCACCCCTAGCAAGAGAACGACCACCAATACGAGCTCCTGCTGCTGCACCACGAAGTGCTCCTCCTAGGAGTCCTTTTAGTAATCCTGCTGCGAGTGGTGCTGGCATATTAACTCTGTTGGCTCTTTTGACGTTCGTTTTCTTCTTTAATATAATCTACTAACATAGTCACATAAATTTCTCTTTCCCAAGGAATCATGTTTTCTAATTCAGTTAAACTATATTTGTGGTGTTGCATCATTGCAAAATTAACTTTATAAAAATTCTCAAGACTTTCATGGGATAGGGCTATGAGAAAAAACTTGATAGTCCCTCAATTACTACATCACTTTTCACTTTAGTATTTGGATTGGTAACAGAAACTGTATGAGATAGTTTCGGCATAGTCTCAAAGAAATTTTGTACCTTCAAGAATTGTTTAGTATCCATACCCTCCAAGAATTCATTAATTTCTTTCTTGGTAGAATTTGAAGCTTCATATACTTCTTCACCATCTACAATTTGATGTATACACATAGATGCAATCTCAAAAATATCATCAACTTCAGATACATTATCAGCCATATTATTTTTAATGAATAGATCCATACTTGGATACTTCATAACAACTGATACAGTGTCATTCATCTCTAGGATATTTGTATGATCACTTTTTTTATCAACATTAATATCCTCCAAATCAATATTTACATCAACTACAGTCTCACCATCATCTGGGCATGTGATTTGTAAATCTACTGTTTCACCAACCGACTTTCCTCTAATGTTCAGAAAGATATATTCAATATCAAATAAAGCAAGATCATCAATTTTAAATTTTGGAGTTTGAATACAGTTGGACAAAATAGTTTTGACTGCATTTGCCATCTGTTTTTCATCTTCAGTTTCCATAGCAAGTAGAAGAATTTTTTCTTCTTTAACTAAAAAGGGTCTATATTTAATCTTCTTTTTAGTAGATGGGATCTCCAACTCATATGTTGGTGTAGAAAGTTTTGGTAAAGCCATTACAACTCCTTATAATGTAGAATACTATCGGAAGTATTTATACACTACTTAGCGAATAAGTCCCAACAAAGCATCTAAGATATCTATTCCTTCTCCACCTCCGTTTATAGGATCCCTAAAGTTTGATACAGAGTCACCATTGAATGTTGTAGTTGTATAAGTTTCATACTCAAAAGAAACTGATAGTTTTGATATAGATGTTTCTTCTCTGTTTAACGGAATTGATGCTATATTTGATGGGAAAGCATTAAATAATTTCACAGCATGTACTGGTATAGCCTTATAAAATCCAGAGTTCATTAGACTTTTTTTGTCTCTAATATCTGGTATTATATCACGTAAAGAATAAGCTAAAGAATTGTTATTTGGTTCCTCACTATTTTTCTTACCATTCATATATTTTTCATACTTTATAATTATTATGTCACATGTATAATCATCTCTATATGCTGCTCTAAAATTTTTCTGTGGCGCTGATGATCTAAGAATATCTTCAATTGAATTTGGGAAATCTGTAATTTGATTTGAGTAACCATATATCCAATTAGTCCACAGATCAAATATACTTTTGATCCTTGAATCAGAATCCATCATAAAAGAAAGTTCCATTTCACTGAACACTGCACCATAAGCATACTTTAAATTTGGGGTGTTAGTAATTCTATAATCACCAGTAGAAATTTGAAGTCCAGGAATACTAGCTTCATCAGTATATATTCTAAGTAAATTCTTAGATGGTTGTAAGTCAAACTCGTCATCTCTTGAGAGTTGTCTAACTAGTTTTGGGTTACCCTCCAGTTCAATAATAACATCATAGAAGTTACTAGCACTGTAACCAGATCTTTTAAATTGTTCTTTAAATGTCGAATAGTTCGACATTGGCGTTGCGCCAGATATTCTACTCATTGAGAAGTTTCTCCCCAGACTGCTGATTTACTATATTGTTGATACATATTATTCTTTCTAGTAACAAAACTTTCAATAGGAAGAAAGATTGATGTTTTATAATCTTCTCTATTTATTTTATAAAGAGGTGTTTCTAGTCCCGCTACAACATAATGGTGATAACATTGTTTAGGAAATTTAGCTCTACCATTTTCTAATCCTAGTATTACATTCATCCTAGACCTATGTCTTAGGTAATGTAAGTTAGCACCAAAAAATTTTGTACCTGTACTTAGAACATAAACGAGTGGAAACTCATCATAGAATTTCAACTTTGCAGCATATGTTGCCTTATATTCAAACATATAAAGTTCACCTGGAGTCGGTATCATAGACTCCTCCATCTCAGACATATCTGAATACAGATCACCTGATTGAAATTTCATTCTTACTGCATCACGATACCAAGAATATGATCTCGGTTCATTACCAGCTAGTTCTTTTATCTCTTGAAAGATACTCATACTTTGAGTTCGTCTTCTGTGATTAACATAAATTTATAATTCCTATCATCGCAAAATTCTTTTGCCGCTGTCCATTTAGCTTGGTTTTTGGCATACTCAGTAACTTCATAGATATATTTTTTAGTCATCCTCTTTTGAACCTTAGGTTCTCTAGTCTGTTTCTTTGGTTTAACTTCAATCAAATACTTCTGAATGTTTCCATTAACATCCTTAACCTTTATATAAAAGTCAACAAAGTATCTATGTATCTTATTGTCAAGTGGTGATCTATAAGGAATAATAATCTCTTCACTACCCCACTCAAGTATACTAGGATTACCATCACAGTACTTCATGAATTTTAATTCCCATGAAGATCTATAAATAATATTACGGTAGTCCCCTCTATACTTGGCAGAATTTTTAGGAATGTATTTTCCCTTCAAAGTGTTCATATATAGCTATAGGAATAATCATAGAAATATTTATGACCGCAGCAAGTAAAAGTTATAAGAATGATGTAGTAAGCGGTGATCTATATTGGCCGGCTAATATAGCCGACACATTCGACTATCTAGAATTAGAGATGATACAATTTGAAGAAAGAAGTATAAGAAGATTTACACCGAGTACTCAAGTTCAGTCTAATACTACACCACAAGAAACAGCAAGTGGTGGATCATCTACACCAGTAAAACCTCAAGCAGATTTTTTCAGTAGTAAAGCAACTACTACATCATCGACTGGTAAAATATTATTACCAATACCAGATAATATTTCTTATACAGATGGTCCACAATGGTCAGATCAATCAGTTGGAGCACTAGGAAGATTTGGTGCTGAAGCAATCAACAATGCAATTGGTGGTGATACTGAAAATGTAACAGATGCAATCCAACTTGCTGCCCAAGCAGGAAAGATAGGAATGATTAAAAACATGTTGAATAAAATTGGTGTTGACCCAAATGCATTATCGCAAAATGTTGCTGGTAAAATTGCTAATCCATATATGCAGCAAGTATTTCAGGGAGTTGGATTGAGACAGTTTGATTTTAATTGGAAACTTGTTCCTAGAAATGAGAGAGAACAAAAATCAATTAAAAGAATAATAAGAGTGCTTCGTGCAAATGTAATGCCAGGATTTTCTAATTTTTTCCTTAGTGATCAAAATGTTGGTGGAATAGTTGATGTACTTTCTCCAGATTTAGTTGTAAAAAAAGGTGATAACGAGACTGCACTTGGAGGAGAGAGTAGTCAAAATACAGAAAGATGGTTAACTGTCCCAAATATTTTTAACTTAAAATGGAAATGTCAAGGTAGTGAAATAGAATCTCTACCAAGATTGAAACAATGTGTATGTAAAAATATTTCAGTACAATATACACCAGATGGCGTATGGGCAACTAGAATGTCTAATGGAAAACCTCAACCAATTGCATATAATTTAACGATGTCATTTGGTGAAATGTCTATTATCACAAATCAAGATGTTTTCAATGGAGGTTTCTAATGTTATTTGATTCAACACCAAATTTTTTATATCCAGACTTTAAAATAGCTGGTAAATTTAAACTATCTAAAAATTTATTTCGTAGAGTAAGATCAAGAGATAGTTTCAATGCAGTATACGCTTCTTCTAAACAATATACAATTTTACCTGGAGAAAGACCGGACTCTTTATCATTTAAAGCTTATAGAGATCCAAGATTTTTCTGGACAATTTTATTATTGAACAATATAACAAACATGAATACAGAGTGGCCTTTAGATGGTGATGAACTAGATACTTTTATACTAAACAAATATGGTACTGAGTCTGATGACCCAAGACACTGGGAGACCAATGATGTAAAAGATAGTTTTGGAAATATTGTTTTAGAAGGTGGTAACGTAATTGAATTGTTTACCAACAGTACTCAACAGAATACTGGCGGATATTTTCCAAAGATTTTTAATTCAGAAACTAATACATATGATCAATGGTCTTTTACATACATAGATTATGCAGAGTATGATTCTAACGGTACAATAATTGAAAATTCAATAATTACTAAAACTGTTACTGCCTCACAAAATCTAACAAAAGTTACTAATAGAGAATATGAATATGAATTAAATGAATTGAAAAAAATAATCTATCTTCCAACCAGAATAGGTGCCAAAATTATGGAATCTGAAATTGAATCTCTATTAGCTTACGATACTCAATATAAAATAACTGACGACGGATATAGAATTTCTGAACCAGTATAAAAAAAGGGGGTCCTAAGACCCCCTTCTTATTAGTCATCAAACTCAGCAAGGTTTGCGAAGAAACTCAGTGCATCATCATCGTCAGTTGATTCGCGAGGTTTAACTTCTTCACGAACTGGTTCCGGCGTAGAAGGACGACTGGGAGCAGACATTGTAATGTCAGGTGAATTAAATCCACGACCCTCAGACATATCCTGAAGTTCATTCTCTTCAGTCTCCATGTCAACACGGGGTTGTTTCTTAGTGTTCAACACCGTGTTCAAACGTTTCTGAAGTTCTTCATATGTTTTGAAGTTTGATGGTTCGGTGAAAGCAACTAGAGAATTAGTCTTAGCATAAACCGCTTCTAGTTGATCATCATCAAAGTCACCAAGAGTAGATACAGATGCAAACTCAGAAGAATCATAGTTCCAATATCCTGCAACCTTCTTGATCTTCAGTTTGAAATCAGCACCTGCCCAAAAATCAAATGGATTGATTGGAGTTTCATCTTCAAACTCTGGTTGCATAGCACCGATGATCTTATCATAGATCTTCTTACCAAACTTGAACAGGAATACTTTACCTTCGTTCTCAGGATGGAGAGGATCACGGACAACATAGATGTTGCTGTAGTAGGACAGTTTACGTTTCTGTTTACGTGCGATTTCTTTATCTGAATCACGACCACTGTTCCACAGTTCACGATTCATTTCACCAACAGGATCAGACTTGTTAATCGTAGTCAACGAGTTCTCGATATACCATCCACCTGGACCTTGGAATGCATGACTAAACAACTTAGCCCATGGAAGATCTTCTCCATCAGGTGCGGGTAGGAATCTAATAACTGCATAACCGTTACTAGACTTATCCAGTTCTGGTTTCCAGAAACGATCATCATTAGATGAACTTTGTTGACTACTAGCAACCTTCTCAAGTTCGCGAGTCAGTTTCTCAAATGATGAGTTAGAATTTTTTTTGAGTGCAGCAAATGACATGTGTGTTCTCCGTATTTGTACGTATTTGGCCTTTGTGGTTCGACCACCTAGCTATTATACCAGATGGGCGGGGGTTAGTCAAGGTCTATTGACTCCTTCATCCTCTCAATATCAGATTTCATTCTGCGAAAGGAATCAGTGACATCTGTCTCACCCTTTACAGCTACTAGCGGAAAGGATAATTTTAAAAAGTTTACAAATTCTTGTGCATCTTCTTCGCTAGAATATTTAGCGCGAAAATAAATCATCTCTTGTAATTCAATCATACGAGATACTTTAACTAAGTATTGATTGAGTCCCTCTGGAGTTTTAAATTTTGCAGATCCCATGAGGTCTATAATGTCCTCATAAATTTGCATCATTTCTGCAGCTTCAGAACGAACTATTTCATTGTCGAAGAATTGCATAACTTTAACAGAATACCTTTATATTTAGACTTGTCCACTGACAGGAAAGGTTCGTATTTTACTACTTTCTTTTTGATATCCGGCCAAACAATGGGATCAGCAATACTAGAAGTAAAATATGGAACATAGTTAACCAAGGTGTTTAAAATGACCATGGTCTCTATACAAACATTACCCGATAAATGTTCTCTTAATATAATCGGATGTTTGCCATCATGGATTTTGAACAGATCATCTAAACTATCATTATCATCAAGTAAAGATTCTAGTTCTTGTTTAAAATTGAATGACATACTCTGGATCTTATTTTTCCATCCAGCGTATGTCTTTGATTTGTGTATAGAGATATTACCTATCCAGGTATTTTCGTTTTCTATAAAGTGACTTACAAAAAACTCTATAATCTCTTCTCTATTAAATTTTGTACCTAGTTTTTTAAAGAAATATCTATCATTTCTTTTTTCAAATGAAGACAGGCTTGCTCTAGACTTACCATTGAATGTAAAGAAGTTATATTTATCTTTGGTGAAATGTAGTTTTAGAGCAAGGTATATCTTATAAACCTCGTACCCATCCATATCAAATAGGGAGTTTTGCCCTAGAAGATTTTTTCATAAATGATAACCGTTGGGCATCATACTTAAGTTTTTCTTTCAATGTCTTGGACAGTAACTTTGATACTGATTCAAACTCAATCGAATTCTCTTCGCAAAAAGTAAGAATAGCTTCAATGTAATTTAATTGTCCATTACTAGACTTTACAATGTTCTCGATCTCCATAGAAAACTTACTCGAAGTCATGAATTTTTCTTCAAGAACTTCGTTGATAGCTTCTTTACTTTTATTCATGAGCAAGCTTCCACTCTCGTATATACTGAGTAAGTTTTCTAATGTATTCTCTTTTGTGATACTTTTCATAGACGACGCATTCTCCATTTTCACAGGACATAATGATAACAAGTTTCTTGACTATTATACCAGTTAACTCGTATAACATGCAAGCGTATGCAACAGCTTGCACAAAATAACCTTCAATCCATTCTTCAGGTTTAGGTTTTTCTGAAGTTTTAAAATCAATTACTGCAAGTTCACCGTTGTACTCAGCGATGCAATCAACGGTTCCTGCAATACCTAACTTAAAACTATATAGGGGAGTTTCTAGTGCATGAATATTATCTATCTTATTTAATTCTGTTTTAGCAAACTTAAATAAAAATTCTGATAGAGGTTGAGCTTTCGGTAACTCCTCATTCCTTAGATAATGTTCAGTGAGAGTATGCATACCAGTTCCCCTACTGGCAGCACGTCTAGACTTTCTATTAGCTGCTTCATTACCTACACGTTTTCTCCACGCCGCAATAGATTTAGCGGATTGAAAACCAGTAACAGTAGTAACAGAGACTAATTTCTTATTCTCATGTCCAGGGACTTTATAGTATCTCTTACCATCAATAGTTTCTCTAGTTAACTTATCAGGTAAGTCTACCTTTACATGATTGAACATCAGAATCCTAGACTAATCTTACTGATCAGATAACTCTTGATTAATCCAGACCTAACAATATCATCAACACCAAATTCAGTCATACCAAATTCATCCATCAAACGAAGGATACTCATAAAGTCTAGAATACCATTCTTTTCATTTGCTTTTACCAAATCAGTTTGTTGAACATCACCTGCAAAAATAATTTTACAGTCTTCACCAACACGGGTAATAATAGAATCAAGTTCATGGAAGTTCAGGTTCTGACATTCATCCACAATAATGATAGCACGATCAAATGTAGTACCACGAATGAATGATGTTGACCAGAAGGAAATAGTCTCTTGTGTTTTTAAGTTACCATATAACATTTCAAATGAATTGTCATCTGGCATCTCAAACATAAATTTTACCATATTTTTATATGGAATTTGATAAAGAGATGATTTATCTTCATGATCACCAGGTAGGAAACCAATTTCTCTAGTAGAAACTAAGGACCGTACAACATAAACTTTATCATATGGACTTTCTTCTTTCAGAACTTCTCTGAGAGCAAGATAGAGAGCAATAAAAGTTTTACCAGTACCAGCAGCACCGAACATAAAAAGATTTTTATCAGATGCCCAATCTGCATATACTTTCTCTTGTGCTGGTGTTAGTGGTTCAATTCCCACCAACATATCAGAGTTGATTGGCTTCCTGCGTTTCATTTGTTTTGCAGACATGCCATTAATATCTGGCGTAGTTTTTTTTCTCGATCTTGGCATACTTAGAATCCCTGAATTGTAGAACCGTGATGTCCTTTTTTAATGTTATTGATTTTTTTCTGAAGATCTCCAGGAACTTTGTTCCTCCAATCTCCAACTTCACTGACAGAAGAAGCACATCCTGCAGACCAATCTTTATCCCATTCGGGATTCTCATCCTTCCAAGAACAATATTCTTTCATGGTCATTGAGAGATCCTTTTTCTCTCCAGTGGTTTTATTTATTACTGGGTATGTTGGCATAATTAAATCCAATCTGGTTTACGGGATGGGTCACGAAGATAATTAGATGTAACCCAAGGTTTGCTGCTAATGTACATTTTGTAAGCAGTAAAAGTGTCAATGCTTGTGTCAAGTTTAAACTCATCGGGCATTGCTCGTGCAAAATTTTGTGCTTGTGTGTGGTATATAATTGGTTTATCTGCTTTACGATGAAAAGTTTTCTTTGCTTCAAATAAAGCGTGACTACATGAATGTACTTTATTATATCTATGTGTATACTCCATACACAATGCAGTACCATGAGCGATTAACCATGCAGTGTTGAATATATTCTCTGATGCCCATTTAGTGCAGGGATGATTACGAAATGCACCTTTCTTAGTAGCATAGGGTTCACCATTTATTTTATGGATAGGACCCCAGTCGTAATACCAAGATGAGTATATAATCGAAAGCATCTGACAACACTCAAGAGGCATTTTGACAATGTGTTTGTCTGGAAGAATTTGTGCAGATTTAGATGGACTTTGATCAGTAACAAAAATGTTCATAATCTGTGATCAATAGGATTTTGTTTCCTTATCTTCTTTAGAATACCATACGATTCTTCATATGTCAATCAACTGTAATCCATTCCAGTGCTTCTGCAACTGTAGGGAACTGTTCAATAAAGATTTGTTTACATGATTCTGCGACTTGCATGTGTTCTTTTTGTGTTCCATTTGCAGATCTCAAATTAATATAATGAATCCATGACCTGCATGAGCCAGTCATATAAATTTTAGTTGGTGTGCAGAGAGGTAGCACATTACGAGCACACTCCTTCGCTACCCCAGATTCAAGCATTTGTTGATACAGTGCCATAGAAGAATCAAATAGAGTCTGCATTTGCATCTCTAGTTTCTGAGTGATGAAAGGATCAAGGTCATCAATAGAGTTCTGACGATTCTTTGTATCCTGTCTACGAAGTTCTGGAAGAGGAATCTTATCTGATAAGATAGCACTAGAAGCATACCTCTGACTGAACTCTTGAAATGTAAAGCTACGATGTCTTAAAATTTGAGCTGCAATAGCTCTAGTAGTATCAATTTCCAAAGTCATAGAACTTTGTTCAAATACAGACCAGTGATTGTGCTTAATACAATATCCTAAAAGACCTGCATACTTTTCGTTGTCCTGATTAGATGGGTTAGAAACTCTGGCAATATATGCCATAGTTTTTTCTGCATCGGGAGTGACAGAAACTAATTGAGCGGTCATTTGTGAAGTCATAATTAATTTTTCTTTTTGGTGTCTTCTTTCTGGACATAGTTCCAGAGCTTAGGGACTATTTTTCCATCAGTCCATGCTATATCTTTAACAACATTTCCATACTTATCATAGTATGCATGGAAGATGTCAAGTTTTGAACCCATAACTATATCATACCAGACTTCAGTTCCATTGTCACAATGTACTAGATAAGCACTACGTGGTAGACTTTTATCTTTAGCAGCCGAAGGATCACAGTTTACATGAATGCAGACGACACTATACACAGATTTAAAGTTAGCTATATCAGTTCCTGATAATACCATATGTTTTTCCTATGAACGATTTCCCCACTGAATTTCTGGATAAGCTTCAGAAATACATGCTTTAGTAATTTTATATCTTTTATTTAATTGTTTATCTTTGACAAGACATAGAACCTTTGCTTCTGATTCATGAAGGCCTTCTAGTAGTTGGATGAACATCATCTCTCTACGACCCTTGGCTAGCTTGTCATTACCACCTTTAACGAAGTGGTATAGTTTCTTGTACTCATGGAAGAGCAACGTGTGTTCTGTACCCTCTGGCGTGTCATTGGGAGTGTATGGAACATCACCTGGTGGCACCATACTCTTTACAGACTCATCATATCCCCAAATGAGAATAGATTGTAGAGCAGGACTCTTATACTTCTTGAGTAGTGTAACTTTTTCTTTTTTAGTTTTAGCGTTAGAGATCTTCTGAAGAACTTCAGAGATCAACAATTTTTCTACAGGTAATTCAGCCATAGTTAAAAATCCTCTATATCATTTAATAGTGTAGTCAGTTTATTTTTTAAGAAGTAATTAATTGTAACTCCTTGTTTTACAGTACTATTTAACCGATTGAATTCGGAGACAATTTCAGTTTGAATGTCTTCTGGAATGCAACTCAGATCAATTAATTTTTTATTGCGTTCATAATTTTTCAATTGAATATCAGTACAAAAACTTTTTGGATCTGCAGAAATCCACTTCACCAGATTTTTTTTGTTGATTGGTTTCTGTCTCTTACCAGATACAAATGTATCATCATCAGATAAGAAGTTTGGAATACCATCACTTCGATCTCCCTTAATGATATGCTCCATCAAAAATTCTTTGGGATTATCAAGAGTGATGTATTTTTTCTGTACTGGATTATATTGAGAAACGAAAGAATACTTACCTAGTTGAAGGAAGTCTTTATCACCAGACATGATAAGAACTTTTTCTGGATTATCCTTACTAGAATTATTCTTGATCAAAATACTGATGATGTCATCAGCTTCTGCGCCATATACATCCATGACAATATATGGAAAGTTGTTTCTAATTTCGTCTCTAATTTTGTTTAGACATTCAAAGATAGCATTCCAATCATGCGATGAATTTTCTCTATCTTTTTTACGGTTCTGTTTATAGAAAGGAAACTCTTTCTTCCTCCAATAAAATTTAGAATCATAACAAAGAACTAGTTCGCCAAACTCATTACCAAATGTTTTTTTATAATGTCTTAAAGAATTTAAGACCATGTGCCGAACTAGATCTTCATCAAGTCCATTACTATTTTTCACTTGTACCATCAGATTACTGATCATACATTGATTCATGTCAACTAAAATCATAGTTAGTCCTCTTCGTATTCCTCCTCGTCTATAAATCTAACGGACAAAAGTTCTTCTTCAATCATAAAACCCTGATCGTTTAACATCTCTGGATGAATATTCATATTCTGTGTAGCTGTTAGCTCCATGAATGATGTATAGTATTCATTACCAAACCATCCAAAAATGAAACCCAGGCCCACACCCACAAGACAGAATAAAAAGCTGAGCACTAGTGTAGTTACTTCTGTCATGATCCTCTCCTTAAGGTTCTTCCTTAATAATTTTTAACTTTACTCGATATTTTTTCTTGAAACAAGAAAATAATTTATCTAAGCAAAGAACATATTCTGGTTCTGGTTCCGGTTCAGTTTCTACGTTGCCTCCACTTAACATAGCCCTTACGTTAGTATTTAGATACTTCTCGGGTATGTCAGTCATTTAATAACTCTCAATGGAAAGTAGTTTGGAGAAACTGTTTTGGGCACTGATCTAATTTTGTTTGGTAGTTCACCGAATGATCGTGAACAATTTAAAGATGTTACTGACATAATAGTTTTGATTGTTTGATCAATCTTTTTAATTTTTTTAATGCCAGAAAGTTCTTCATCGTAATTAATAATCCTTGCACCAGTACAAGAAAGTTTTTTACCTGTCAAAAAAAGAATTTCATTGGTTTTTATGTTGATTAGGAACACTGACTTAGAGTCAATGATCTCCGTCTTGGAAACGGGAGTGTATTTTTCCTCTCCTATTATAACAGGCTTTTGGATTAAGTGCAAGTCCTTGGTCAGCTGATCTGGATTTTTCTTTCTCTTGCGGCGAACAATTTTTTTGAAATCTTTATATTTCTCTACATCATGTATAAATCTTTCCAATAAACACTTAAGTTCTTTTAGTTCAGATTTTTTATAACCACCATAAGCTTCAACTAGAAACCTATCACCATCAAGAGCACCATCAACCTCATCTAAGAGATCTGTGACAAAATGAAATTTGTCTGATGTATATTCATTGATAGTTTTCCTATCAATATCTTCGGATTGCAGATACTTGAAGAAATCAACACGAATTTTCTTCTTAGTAATTACATACTCATCCAAGATGGTATCTACAAATTGAGTGATTGTTTCAGTGCGAGTCATAAGATTTTTTGCTCTTGCAAATATTGAAGTGTTTCTTTACATCCACCGATGTGTTTCATTCCAATTGATACTTGAGGAAAAGTGGCACCCTCCCCAAATTCATTATAGAATTGATTTTTATTAAAATCTTTATTGTACTTATATTCTAGATAATCAATTTCAACTGCTTTAAAAAGTTGTTTGACTCTATCACACCACTGACAATTTTCCTTTGTGTAAACTACTGCTTGCATTCTAAACTCCTATCCTAATTTTTTGGCAATAGTAAGAGGGTTTTTTTGTTGACGGCGATAATTTTTCAACATTTTATTTAGTGTAGTTGCCCTTGATCGTTCTAATGATTTCCTTTCTTGGTACGACATCTTTGGTTGCTCTGGTTGTTCTGGTTGAGCAGGTTCGTCAATAACTTCTTGAGCTTCAACATCAACAATTAGGTTTTCTTCAGTCATAGTACTTTAATTTTTTTTATTATATCAAAAAAGGGGGGTCTTTGCAACCCCCCTAATAATTTATATATTTATTTTTTAGACTTATTAAAGATTAGAAGAATCTTTATAAAGATCTTCCAGTTTTTCTCTGGATAGATCTACATACATCACCTCTTCACCTGCTTCAGGTGCTTCAGGGTGCTTTGGTTTGGGTGTATTCATCTCTACGTTGATAGATTGAATGTTAGCCCACATCATAGCAAAGGCAGCACCACCAATGGCAGCGAAGCACACAAAGTATATCAAAAGTTCAAAGTTATTCATGCTTCCTGCAGAGATTGAACTGTGTTGTGAAGTTCTCCAATGTCTAGGAGACCTTCAGCACTGAACCAGGGAGCATTCTCCCAACTAAATCCAACACCCATGGTGCTATCAGGTGCTGTGATGTACCAATGACATGCTGTGTCTGGCACATCAACAGCGCACTTACTCCAGTCATCGCTCCACTGTGGGACTTGTACCCACATCACCGCAGCAAATATAAAACTGAAGAGTGATTTAATCACAGTGCATTACCTCT
>Ga0181398_1000016_pt1 | contig 47632 bp, 66 predicted proteins | sample 21SPOviralmetaG_FD_130127 | JGI IMG/M metagenome (GOLD analysis project Ga0181398, IMG submission 130127) | Marine viral communities from the oligotrophic San Pedro Time Series (SPOT) site, San Pedro Channel, CA, USA - 21 SPOT_SRF_2011-04-29 | ecosystem: Environmental > Aquatic > Marine > Strait...
TAGTGCTATACTACCTCATGGACAAATTAAAAGTTACTGTAGAACAATATGACAAGGAGCATCATGGTCTTTACGATGACTGTGATTACGTGGTGATCTGTGATAATGACCCTTGCACAAAAGGCTTCGGTGAAGAGGTAGCTGAATACCTTTGCATGATGAATCTCAGTAATGTCTATGGATATGAAGAAGGAGATAAGTGGGTTTACTATTGCTGCCACGCTTAATGCAAAAAAAGTCTTGACTTTAATCAAAACATAGTTTATAATACTCTCAGCGGAAAATCCGCTTCATCAAAACAAAAAACAGAAAGGTAAATCCAAAATGTTAAAAGAACTAAACGCAGAAGTCAAAGTTGAAATAGCAAAGAAAATCCTTAACGGAGAACCTGCAATTGCTACGTTCAGCTATGTGGACGGTAAAGGTAGAGCGAGTCAGCGCAGGGTGCGACTTGACACTGGCACTCCAGATGATAACGGTAACTGGACGTTCTACAATTATGCTAGTGATAGGACTAACGGAGGCATCCGTTCCTTCAAGGGCATCCGAATCACTGACTTCAACCTTGTTGGTGAATAAAAGAATGGGCGGGGGTATGCCACTAGCAGCCCCCGCCCTAATACCAAAAAAATAAATATTGTGTTTTCCCAGATGTCATAAGATAAAAAAGGTCTTGCCATTATGGGCGGGTGACAAGGAGATACCCTTTGGACATAAATTCCCGCTGGCATCTGAGAGAACATAACATTTTTTCTTAACATCGCATACGGTTTGCGGTTCTTGTTCATGGCTAGGGCGCGGGGAGACTCGCGCCCTATGTCGTGCCTATATGTTAGTGCGTGTAACTGGTTGAGCGTCAACGAGTTACGGCTGCGCGGGGGGCGCGCCGTTGTAACTGCTTGATTGTTAAGGAGTTATATAATACGCAATCGCGCTATATAAAACACACAAAAAGAATTTGATTTATTCTGATAATGTGGTAAATTACATCTATGAACAACAACGATTACGCTACCACCGAAAACCCTCATACCAACCCAAACCTGTCGCCCAAGCAGAGGGCGCATCAGTCCGCGAACGCTGAGTGCGGGTGCGATTGGAATCCCGAAACCGAGGAGTTCAACCCCTACCCGTTAGGGACGGTAGAGTTTCGCGAATACGAGCGCGAACATGACCGGCTCTTAGCTTACGGGCGATCAATGGGGTATGATGTCTAACCCGTTGAGCGCCAGCGAGTTATGACGGCGCGCCCCCCCCGCCGTCGTAAGTCACTGATACTCAACGACTTACGCAGATTGCGTTTCAGTAACCATGCCAACCCATGTTACGCGATTACGTGATCTAAGCTAATAAAAAAAGTCTTGAGGTAAACCACTTAATACGCTAAATTATTTCTATGCCTGATAAAACAGATGCCCAACTGATAGCCGACTTTGGCCTTGATGACCTAACACAATCCGCGCTTGATGGTAACCCGTTATTGCGCGAACGCCTTCAAGATGTTTACGATGAGATTTCGCTGACTCGCGGGATTTGCTCCATCGGAACCGAATGTGAGGATGAAGAAATTGAAAATAATTTCGGATATTCTCTTGACTAATAAAAGAAAATAGTTTATACTCTCCTTGTTGTTAACCTAAAACCTAATTAAAATATCATGTCACTAATCTACGGAAACAGAACCTGCTCAATTGAAGAAGTCGCCGCTGTTGTCACTCCTGACTCCACTGGTCGCCACACTCCGATTCCTCACACTACGCTAATCGACGAAACCAAAAAAGCTCTTGAGGCTGCTGGTTTTGAGATTGTCGAAGAAGCTCACAAACTCGACCGTGGCGGCTTGCGCTACTTTGGCGGGTTTGCTCTCACTCGCGAAGACCTTGCTGGCGAAGATCGCCAGATTGTTTGCGGTCTTCGCAACTCTCACGACAAGGCTTTCGCTGCTGGCATTTGCATTGGCAACCGCATGATGGTGTGCGACAACCTTTGCTTCTCTTCCGAGAAAGTAATCGGTCGCCGCCACACCACGCAAATCTTGCGCGACTTGCCTAGCGTAATCACTAAGGTGATCGCCTCGCTTGTGACTGAATGGCTTGATATGTCAAAGCGCATCGAATCCTACAAGGATTGCGAATTGACGCGCGCCGAAGCTGCTGAACTGGCTGTAAGACTTGTAGACGGTGGTGCGTTGATGAAGCAAAAGCTTTACGACGTTATCCAGCTTTGGGAAAAACCAGAGCTTGCCGCCAAGAATATGATCGAGGAAGATGACTTCATCGTGACCACTCAAGGCGAGCAAGGTTTCGTGGATGATCTCGATCAAGAGGCGTTCGACGTTGCTGTAGGTGCGAAAGAAGCGGAACTCGCTTTGGAGTTTGGTCAGGGTGAAAACCTGTGGGGGCTTTACAATGCCGTCACCGAAATCCTCAAAGGCTCCGATCTTTCCAAGTTGCCGACGCGCACAATGAATATGCAGTCTCTCATGGATGCGGTCGCTGGACACGTTCGCGTTGTTGGTGAGGAAATCGCTCAAGAGGGTGATCCTTCCAGCGAAGAGGGCCAAGCAAACTTCGAAGAGAGCTTCGCAGAAACAGAGGCCGAAGAGGTCGCGCAGACAGAAGAGGTCGCAGTGATCGACTAACACTCACACACAAATGGGCATATGATAGGGCGCGGGGCAACTCGCGCCCTGTTTTATTGTCTAAACGCTAGTGTTCGTAAGTCGTTGAGGTTCAACGAGTTACGAGCGCGCGCCCCCCCCGCCGTCGTAACTGCTTGATAATCAACGAGTTATGACTTGTCAAGAAAAAAATAGATGCCAACTGGCATGGCGCGATTGCGTGATATATTACTAATAAAAATATATTGCGCTATTTCTATTTTATGGTATAATCTGGACATGATCGAGCATCTCAGAACTGGTTCTATTGTGAAGGTTACTCCTACGGGTTCCAAGGAATCCTATTATATTGTCAGGGTAACAGAAATTTTTGACCAAGATGATAAGGGTAAGATGAAAGGCATTACGGGCGTTTACAGAACATATTGTTTCGGTAGATTTCCAGATGCTACCGTTGGTGGTTATCCTATGCCAGATAAGTCTGGTGCTTTCTTAGAAGAGACAAATTCTTTTGAGGTTTTATCTTACTAATGAATATCGACAATCAAAAGCCTGTTAGAGTTTACTTTAACTTGCATAAAAAAGTTTTTTCTGTTCAGCAGAAGAATGAGAAGGGTAGTTGGATTGTTAGGGGATATTCTTCTAACATAATCTTAAAGGACGCAAAGTTTAAGGTGTCTCAAGCTGGCAGGGCTAGGGTTCTAAGAGAGAAGCGAAAGAACGTCCACGCATTTGTGGAGGGCTTTGTATCGGAGGCATCTATTGAAACGCCCACAAGAATATCTTATAACCCATATAAGTTTGCCCACTTTTATACAACAAAAGAAGAAAAGGTATTAAGCGCGGGGCTTGTCTCATTGGCTATTGATTCTGGCAAGGGTAAAATCTTAGCGGACAAATTGTGCGTTGAGTCTACCTGTAAGTATCCTGTGACCTGTAAGCATAATAATGATTGCATGGAAAAGCTTGTAGTCGAAGCAAATAAAAGAAGAGATTACGATTCCTAAATCATGGCTTGACTTTAATTTAAATTACTGTATAATACAATCTCAACCACCTAATACATGAAGTTACTTAACTCTGGCAATACCAAAACGAAGAAAGGCGAGGCAAAAGGTTATATCACCTATGGTATGCACCTTGCGCCCGAAAAAATCTCTGGTTATAATGTCTGCGCTAATGCTAGTGCTGGCTGTGCTGCGGCTTGCCTTAATACGGCTGGACGGGGCGCAATGTCCAACGTGCAAACCGCCAGAATCAATAAAACTCTTTTGTTCTTTAAAGAGCGGCAGACCTTCCTTGATATGCTTTGGAAGGAAATTGAAAGCTCTATCAAAAGTGCGGCACGTAAGGCGATGTCACCGTGCTTCCGCTTGAATCTCACAAGCGATTTGCCATTCCACAAAATCAAGAACGCTGGCGAGACTGTTCTAGATGCGTTCAAGGGAGTTCAGTTTTATGATTATACTCCAGACCCGCAGAGGTTTACTTCTTACCTTGCTGGCGAGCTACCGTCAAACTATCACCTTACATTCTCTCGTAAGGAAGATAATGAATCCCTTTGCGATTCTCTTTTTGCCAGTGGAGGCAATGTCGCGGCAGTCTTTCGCAATCAACTTCCTAAAAGCTGGAAGGGCAGAGCAGTTGTGGATGGAGATGAAGATGACCTACGCTTCCTTGATCCCAACAACGTTGTCGTTGGGCTAGTCGAGAAAGGACTTGCAAAAAAAGACAATACTGGTTTTGTCATAGGGTAATGGACTTCTATACACTTTACCTTATCGTCGTCGGCTGCATCGTATTCTTTATTCACCAAAGCTTTTCATAAGAACAAATGCAATATATACTGAGAGTTCTTTTGCCTTGTCCAGATGAAAGCACTGCGTTGATAGATACGCGATACGATCCTAACACTTGCGAAATCTTACTAACAAGCGCACACGTAACAGATGAAAATGAAAAATTCGATTGGGCTAGAGAATTAAGTTGGTTTTGGGGAGAGGACGGCGCGAAAAGCATCGAGAGAAAACTGCAAACGTTGGTCTGTAACTTAAATAAAAATTGTAGTTGTGGTGATTGATCAGTAAGCCTCGTAACTCGTTGAGCGTCAACGGGTTACGGCGGCGCGCCCCCCGCGCTGGCGTAACTCCTTAATAATCAACGACTTATGGCGTAATGATAAAAGAAAAGAAAACTTGACTTTGTTTTGGAAAATGGTATAATAACGCTATGGACAACTACAGAATAGGAGATATTGAATTCAAGAGCGAGTCCTCCCGCAACGATACTTACTCGCTGATTAGGTGGAGGAAAACTAATATGCCGTCCTCCGATTCCAACTACTGCATTTATCTAGCCTTCTTCGATAAATTACGCGACGGATATAATATAGAAGCTGTTGCTGATAGGCTCCTAACTGCGATTGAAGAATGCCCCGAAACTGTTTCAGTTTGGAGATATGCTGAAGATTTTCTGAGACTTCAAACCAAAGCAGAGCAGAGAAAAGAATTATTCGAAAAGTCTCTCTAGCTCAACTGGATAGAGCATCGGATTTCTAATCCGAAGGTTATAGGTTCGATTCCTATGAGAGATGTTAATTTTAATTCAAAAATACCTTGACTTTTCTTTTTTATCTGTTACAATATAAGCCATGATCAAAGGATACTTAATCAACGCCAAAACTAAAGAAATCACCGTCGAAGAGGTCGATACCGTTTATCCAGAGGCTAATGTGCTGATGGGGTGCGATTGGATCGAATGTGGATGGACAAACTACGAAACAAACGACACTCTTTTTGTGGATGAGGAGGGTCTACTTAAAGAACAGCAATTCTTTTTTGAGATTAAAGGAGTCCATCGAGTGCATCAACCTTTTGCTGGCAATGGTTTCATCGCAGGGTGCGACATCGAAACTGGAGATTCAACAGATGTCAAGATGACACTTGACGAGGTGAAAGCCCTTGTTACGTTCAATACAATACAAGAAATCATTGAAAAGGTTTAAATTATGATAGTCAACAACTCGCTATATGAAATGACAGAAGAGAAGGAGATCCAATATCTTTTTGAGTTCTTCGCTCTTATGAATCACAGGCTAGAGGACGGATTCATTTCTACAGATGTTTCTCTGGTGGACTTCAGCGGATAATAATATGACAGAAGAAAAAACTTTCGTTGTTACATTCCACGATTGGTTCCAAGCAGAAACAGAGGATGAAGCATTTGATAAAATACTTGAATATCTAAGGGATTGCGTCAGGAATGAAGACCTAACTGGTTTTGGTATCGAAGAAAAAACTTTAACTAATAAAATATGACAGAAGATGCGTAACTGCTTGTAACTCAACGAGTTGCGAGCGCGCGCCCCCCCGCCCTTCGTAACTCCCTAAGTATCAACGACTTACAACAACACATAATATACTAATCACATAAAACAATAATGGCTATAATCTAATATTGGTTATTTGCGTATATACAAAAAAACGGGCGCAGGAGATGAGTCCCGCGCCCGTCGTGTTCAACCAACACACCCTTCCTAGAGGGTGAACTAACACAAATTATTTATTTAAGAAGAAAAGGATTGTTCCTACCATGATTAAGATTAATATATGAATGTCTTTATTTAAAGTCCTCTTCAAAAGCGGCAGTAGCTTCACCTTCTAAATAGTCCAAGCACTCTTGTATTTCGCTATACTCACATGGGAATGTAACTAGGTCACAAGAGAACTCTGCATCTGACCCTTCTACTATAGTATAGAATTTGATGCCTACCACTTTCCCTGCCCATATGTTCGGCAAAGGTCTGGTTATACCATAATAATCATCTGTGTATAGATAGGACTCGTCCATTGTGACGAACTCTGTCCCTGCACCACACTCTGTAATATCATAAAAATGTTTACCTAACTTAGCTAATGAATCTGCCCCGCATTTGTCAGCAAGGGTTGAAACGGATGAAATACTCATAACACTACTATTCTATACTATTCTATTTGAAAGTCAAGGGGTTTTCCTGTATAGTTCTGTTTTCGCAAGTGAGTAAACAAAGATAAAGAAGAAAACTAATCAGGTATTACTTATTTGGCGCGCCTCTAAAAAGTGGGCGAATTTCCAAGCTTCTCTACAAGATAAACCTGTTGTATCCTACTGCATTTGTTCTTAATACCCACATCCCATGTTTCTTTATTTACAATAGAACTAAGATGCTGATTGACAAACACAAGAAAAGATTTATTAGACTTAATGTTCCTATGTAAAGTTCTCATCGTTTTAGATTTGCACTTTACTTTTGTTAGTTTAAAACCTAATATCCTAACAGCCCTTATTATTTGGTTGTCATACATTCCCACTCTATGCTTCCTCCCTGCTTTCTTACACGCAGCGTGTGCTTCTTCATAAGAGACTCCACAGGCATGAGATATAGAGCAAACGCAGCAATCCGCTTGTTCATTATGCTCTTTTCTTTTTTGCTCGTATTTGTAGTAAGGGCGGTGTGTTGGTAAGTCCATTCCCTATTCTAAATGAATTATAATTAAAGTCAAGCCTTAACATTCATATTATAATACCATTGTGGAGCAGAGCGACCTTTATTCCACTTGGCAAATGCCTTCTTATCATGTATATAATACAATCTATATTTGTCCACTGAGGATGCAAAATCGAATCTGAAGTCTTGCCTACACAAAGAATCTTGGCTAATAGCTATTGAGAAGTCAGTGAGCTTTCCTTCTTCTACATCAGCATCATAGATATTTAGAATTACCCAACTAAGGAAGTCGCGGCAGAAATGCTTTTTATTAAACCTTAATTCAAATTCATCGAATAGCGCGGTAGCGTGTCTAATCAACCAACGCATATTACTTTTAGATAGCCTTGTCCATATAGAACTTGGATGCTTTGGATTAAAATGTTTTCTTGGATTACCTGATTGTGTTCTTGGGCAATCGTCCTCTGCCAAACGACTTAAAGAAAAACAAGTGGCTAGTAGTTGGCTATACTCTACACACATCTTGGCGACATGTTTATCACATTGCATTTGGGCGGCTTCTGTTGGGTCTTCGGAGAGACAAAAGATATTCATAACAGTTGCTATTATATCAGGTCTAATGTATAAGTCAATACTTATTTGGCCCAAATCTAAAAAGCGGGGATTTTTTTATGCGATTAGCGCGGGTCTTATTATTTGGCGCGCGCCAAAAAAGTGGGCGGTTTTTGTATAAATGCGACATGGGGGTGTCGCCTCTAAGGAGCCTCAGATTTTGTATTATTTCGACATATTAGCTAAATTTGCTTCTAATCGAAAAGAATTTCTTGTTTTTTTGCGTTTCTGCTATATAATCTAGGTATTTATCAAATAGCTTTGGATTGTCTTCAGCTATCTTAGCCAACTCTTTCTTTGGTATTGCTTTAGTTACCTTGCCTCCAAGGTTTAGATCATGTAGTATTTGCAATATCTCACAATAATCGTCGCATATTAGTTCATAATATACTTTATTTGCATCCCATACACAAGCCCACTTAATATTATCTCTATTATTATTTACTGTAGCATCGACAATACCCTTTGCCATTGCAATGCTGTTATATGTATTTTGATATACCTTGTTCTTCTTATACTCAATAAAGATAAAGATTTGTCCTTTCCCCATATCAATTATTACACCATTCCCTGAGAGTAAAAGCTATGATGGTTAATATAATAAGACTAAACGTAAACATATTTATTTAAACTCCTTATGTATTACCTTAATAATTAGAACGACCAAGCCCCATACTACTAAGGATACAATATGTGCTGATGTGATATTTTCCATTTTATTTATATTCCCCTGTTTAATCGAATAAATATATTTGTATTTTTAAAGGACGCGCGTCCATAGGTCAAGATACTCTTCCTCAGATTGTTTTAATCTATCCACATCTTTTTCAAGTGTTCTCTTATCTATTCTATGTTGGTTATCTGCCATCTCCATACTACTATGTAACTCTAATAAATGTTCTAATAGTATTCTCTTTTGTTTGTATGTAAAATCACTTGATACGATATACTCTTTAAATCTGGTCGTAATAGATTTCATATGGGTTTCCATTGTATTTGGGTAATATGAATGGTATTGGAATAAAGTCAACTCTATTCAATAAAAATTACTGTATTCTGATCTATTTTATGCTACTCTCTCTATTGGATTCTAAGGGCTTTTAGCTCTGTCTGCTGGTCTAGTTTAGGAGCAAGGCTCAAAGCGCGTAGAGGAGCAGCGTGGAAGGCAAGAAGTAGTTCTCTGATAATTATTTAATTGCCCCGCATAATTCTTAGAAAAGAAGAAAAGTAGTTTGATAATTATAAATCCATATTTATCCTTTTGAAGAAAGCATTATACTCTTCTTGGCTAATCGTATCTCCCTCATTTTTGTCTTCAAAGAGGGTCTGGTTCTCATGCTTACAATCTTCAACTAATAACTTGACTCCATCAAGAACCTCTTCTAGTCGATCTAGTCTGTCATTGATAGCCTTAGATTCTGATTTTGAAAGCGGCGCATTATTCTGAGCGTATTTTAAAAGTTCGGAGTTTTCTTCCAAGATAGTATTAACGCATCCTTCAACTATATTTTCTATAGAAATATTAAACATAATTATTTATAAATTGAATTTTGCCACTAGACCATCTCCATCAATATAATAGAGCTTATCGAACCACTTAAAAGTTTCTGGCTTAACAAGTCCCAACTCTTTCTTGGCTTCTTCTTCTGGTAAAGGTGAATAAAAAAGTTTTGGGCAAAAAGGGCGAAGTGTGCCATCTGGATATACATCTCCAGCTAGAGCGAAGTATTCGTCCTTGATCGTCACATTTTCCAAGTGTTGAATAAAGATAATGCCATTATCAAAATCTTTTTGATATGTTCTATATCGTATGGTTTTGTCTACAATTAAATCCATGTTTTAAATTGTTAGGGTAAACTCGATCTTGTCATCTTCCTCGCTGACTTCTTGAACAGGAATAATTTCTTCTGCTAAGTTAGTCGGCGCGTGATGATTTATCGCTTTCTTGCCATTTAATTTTTTGTTGTTTAGCCCTTGAGTATTTACTGCTGGTAGCTTAGATGTATCAACGCCACAACTTTCTAGCCATTTTTTACTCACTGGAATGTTCTCTAAGCCTTCTAAAGAAGAAAGGTAGTCAAGGTTGACAACAACGAAGCTGTTGCTATTTGCAGGGCGACCTCTACCGCGCTTTGGTTTGTTTGTATCTTCCATTAGTATGCGTAGCTTAGTGTTGCGGATTCTTCGTCACTCAGGAATGTGATTGTGTAGTTGTTCTCCATGTGTCCTTTTTCTTTCAATAACTCATTCATCTCTTCAACCACAAGGCACAAGTCATTTGACCATACCATGTCCTCTGTTTTGTTTTCTGTATCTTCAATAATGAATTTGAACTTCATGCCGTATTTTATTGTATTTTAATTGAAAAGTCAAGTCTATTTTGTATTTAAATTGCTGATTTGTAAACACAATTTACTTTTAAACTGTCTACAAATCTTTCTATTTCAATATCTTTATTGATGATTTCTGGCAAAGTTAAGTCGTAATCTCTATTTTTTTGTTTTGTTTTGGATTTAGTGTGTTTTAGTATTGGAACATACTCTTGAGTATCCAAATCATATACATCTTTTAAAAACGTTAAAAATCTTTCAGTGTTATCTTGCAAGTCTTGAAGGTGAATGATCGCAGCGTTATCGACATTTTCATAAAAATCTAAATAACTTTTTATCTTAGCGGTTCTTAATTTTACAATGTTTTGTCGCTCAGATTCGTATTTCCAAACATCGTGATTCTTGTCCTTATCTTTTACCACTAAATCTTCAGTCAAAAACTCATTAATATCTTTTGGCTTTTTGTAATGGTATCTATTGAAATACATTGATTTTATCCAACTCTCGAAATCTCTAATAACAAATATAAATAGTGTCGAATCTAATTTATTTAATAAATTTACTTTTGGAAAACCATGCTTCCAACCAGTTTCCTTTTCATCTTTCTTAGCATACACATTAACACCTTTAATGTTTTTCATTATTAATTGTGCTAGAAAGGTCGTTCCACTATTTCTTTCGCCAAATATTTTTATTTGGTTTATCTGTGATTTCATAGTTTATATTTTAATTAATAACTTAACTGACAGGTTACTTTCTTTCGATTTCACCTGTCAGTAGTTGTTATGAAGAAACTATTTAAAGGATGCGGCATATAGCTCCATGCCTCTGCTGGTCAATCTTCGCTTGCCGTCTATGTCCATAAGACCTTTATTCAGCAGCATGAACTCATAGTCTTGCTGAACGACTGTCTTTGAGAAGCTCGTCGCTGCTGCGATTGCGTTCAATGAACAGGCTCCCCTTTCGCCAAGCAGTTTTATGATTTGCATTTCCGCTTCGCAAAGACCATACTTGTAAAGGCCCATCATTTTACAAAAACGAGCAAGTTTTTCTTCGTTTATAAAGAGGTTGCCGATTGCCTTTGTAAAAGAAACAATGTTATTAGCGAGCTTTACGACATCGCGTGGACAAGTTCGGAAAACATTAAGAATGTTTGTTAACGATTCAGGTGAGAACCTTACGTCTCCTATATTCTTCAAAAAGATTTGAAGTAATTCGTGTTCGGTGTAAGGTTGCAAAGCAATCTTTTCAAAGCGATTAACAAGCGGAGCTTCCATCTTCTCTTGATTTGTAGTAGCGAAGATGATTGACATTTTTCTAAAATCAAAAACAAATTCTTGTTGTCCCATCTCCTTGTGTTCAAATGTAACTCTCCTCACTGGATCATCTTTGACTTCAAGTGCTGTTAAGAAGATTGCTTGGAGTTTGTCAATGAGCATATGAGATTCATCAATAAACAAAGTCGCGTTATGCTCATGCCACTTGCTGTAAATTTGATCGTAGAAGCTATCGACGCTTCTAATGGCAGATGCGTTCACCTCAAGGATAGGCGGTGTATCTCCATTCTTGTTTACGAGCGTTTCTCTGAATTGACGAGCAAGATTACTTTTACCGCTTCCCCTACTACCAGTAAAGAGTAGGAATGGAAGTTTGTCGCCGCCCTGATAAGAGAGCTTATACATGGCGAGTTTCTGTTTTACACTATCTTGCCCAATGATGTCGGGTAAATAATTTTCAATCATAACGGCAACATTATACCGCATATGAATTTAAATGTCAAGCCCTTTGCGAATAAAAATGAATTTTATTAACACACAAAAATAATTTTGCGATTAAGTGGTTAGGCTAGAATTTCGTCCTAAACAACAAAAAAAATTTTTACTGTAAAAAAAACAGGGTGCTTATTTGCAAATTTTCGAAAAAAACTTGCGACTTTTTTATTACTTCTTAGAACTAAGGGGATGTCCCTTCGGAAGAAGATCAGTGTCGAACTTACCAGAATTGAATTTGTTGGTTCTAACAGCTTTTAAAAATACATTGACGCGCGCCATAGCCCATTGATCAGAGCTTTTTACATTTGGTCGGACGCTCTGAGGGTTGGTGTTGTAAGCACCTACGCCCCGTCGAAAAACAGCTTTAAGCATTCTCAGGGTAACGCGCTTTCCTTTTTTGTCGCCATGTTTCTCATTATGCTCTTTAACTTTATTTTTTAGAGACTTCTCAACTCTTGCGCTGATCTTGGCGGCTTTGCTTTCTTTATCTCCACAATGATATGCTTCGTCCTCGTCGTAGTGAAAATAAGCCTTTGCATCGTAAGTAAACTTAATTACCATGTCCCTGCCGCCTTCGCGAACAGTTACTTCTAACTCGCCGTTATTGTGCAACTCAGCCATCATTTCAGAAGTCATTTCTAGATGATAGTCGTGTGAATCGTCTGCTTCTGATACATCCATGCCCTTGAAGGCTGGTTCGATTTCTTCTCTAGGCCAAAATGTTCTTCCGTCCCATTGTGTTAAATCCACATTATATACTTTGGAAGCTCCACTCAACAGTTCGGTGACACTCTTACCAGACCAGAATTTACATGACCAATACGAAGGCTTGGTCTTGTCCTTCCTTTCATCGCAATTATGCCTATCCCTAAATGCTTTTCTTCTTTTAGGATCGTCTCTCTTGATTTCCATATCTGGATCGCCAAAGCGCACGATCTTGATATTATTAGTATCTGGATCTTTTACATACACAGCAAATTTCTTTGGACCACTAGGGGTTCTAAATGGCTTGTTGAGCTTACGATTCTTGTCCATGTCTTCTTTTATTACACATCAAAACCCAAAAAAGCTTCGCTATATTTGGGCTAACACCAAAAAAACTTGCGATTTTTACACCTATCGTAAAATAAAAGTTTTTAAATTTGAGAAAGTATCTAAATAATTAATTATTTCAGACTCTCGTTCCTCAAAGTTGTCTATTAGGTATTGATTGTGAACTTCTAAATGAAAAAACTCAACCTTTTCAAAGAAACGGGATTTATTTTTTATTAATTTTTGAAAAATAGCAAATTCAGCACCTTCGATATCCATTTTCAAATATTTAATTTTTTTAAATGGTTCCATAGCAACCTCAAAATCCAAAAGGTAAGCACTTTCTCTTATTCGACTCTCCCCTTCTTCAGTTGCATATAAAGAAGTCCCTCCAGTATTAGTGGAGTCAATATTCATTTGAGCGACTTTAGTTTCGTCGCTAACTCCAAAGCTATTTGTAATTATTGTTACATTATTTGCGAAGGAGTTAAGATTTAACAAACGAAAATTAGTTGGGCAACACTCAAAAGCGTGAACTTCCGCTGAGAAGTGACCCGCTACATACATCGAAACTAATCCGATGTTAGCACCAAGATCGACAAATACATCTCCCTTTTTAAAATCTACCTCATCAAATTTATAAGTGTTGTTTTTAATAGAAACAGCACCACCGTAAGCTGTATGAGAACTCTCTAAATCAAATGCGATCAATCCTATATCTGGAAATTCTCTTTTTGCAATATTCATACTACTCTCCTTCCTTTTCTAATTTAGACTCTTCTTGAGCCTTCTTCAGTTTCTCAATAAAATCTTTTCTACGAGAAGCGACTAAGGATTTTCGATCTGATCCACGCTTTCCAAAAGCGCCATTGTTCTTTCCTTTGCTGGATGAAAGGGAGTTTACCATCTTTTGAATTCGAGACATATTTTCTGGACTAATTCCTTCTGGACTAGCCATTTCTTCTTTAACCATCTTGCGGTCCTCTTCTGGCAATAGGGAAATTGCTTTTGCTATTTTCCAATTAGTTAGCTTCATACTCAAATGATAATATCTATGCCAAAAAAAAACAAGAAAAAAGTTGACTTTTTCTTAATGATGCATTAAAATTAATATGCACTGTTATTTTAAATGTAAGAAGAATATTAGACATGGTTGATGTAAATCATATAACCAAAGGAATAAAAAATTACAAGTTCGTTCCTAAAAAATGGGGTTACGAAAAGTGGCTGGTAAATAAACCAGAGTATTGCGGCAAAATACTGCACATGGTAAAGGGCAGAAAGTTTTCTTACCACTGTCATAAGATAAAAGAAGAAACTTTTTTTGTTTCTAGGGGTAGTGTGCTTGTCTATTTTGGCAAATCTGATGATATAAAAGAAGCTTCTACTGTTGTTTTAGAAGAAGGTAGTGTTTTTCATATACCAGTAGGACTTTATCATCGAGTTCAAGCCATTGTAGATACTGATATTATTGAATTTTCTACCCAACATTTTGATGAAGATTCATATAGATCGGAGAAAGGGGATTGAAGGAAGTATTAAGTTTAATATTAGCTTTTTTAATAGGAGCGGCTTGCGGTTGGTTTAAACTAAGTCCACCTGTTCCACCTCACTGGATAGGAATTTTATTTATAGTGTTAATGTATATTGGATATATCTTGTTTAAAAGATGAAAGTTTGGGTTAATGGATGCTTTGATGTCCTACATAGAGGGCATTATGAGTTATTTAATTTTGCAAAAGATTTAGGAGATAAGTTAGCTGTAGGCATAGACTCAGATGAAAAAGTTTGTTTAGATAAAGGTGCTAATAGACCATTCAATAATATTGATGATAGAGTTTATGCTTTAGAGAGTTTAAAAGCTGTCAATGAAGTTTATGTATTTAACTCTAGAAAAGAATTAGAAAATTTGATAAAAAACTATCAACCAGATTATTTAGTAGTAGGTAGTGATTGGAAAGATAAAGATGTAGTTGGTGGTTATTTTGCAAAAGAAATCGTATATTTTAATAGAATAGAAGGTTATTCAACTACAAATATATTAAAACAATGAGAATTTTTGTGGATATAGATGGAACGATAATAGAAGAGATATGAAGATATTAGTTATAGGAGATAGTTGTGACGATATTTTTGTATATGGTAAATGCGATAGAATATGCCCCGAAGCCCCTGTGCCTGTATTTACCCCGAAAGAAACAAAAAAAAATGGGGGAATGGCTAGAAATGTTTATAATAACATCAAAAGTCTAGTTAATGAAAATGTAGAAGTATTTCTAGTTACTAATTCTAATCTTATGAGTAAAACTAGATATGTAGATTATAAGACTAATCAAATGCTTTTAAGAATAGATGATAATGACAAAGCTGATTCTATTGGAGTCGATTTGTTTAATTTAAAAGATTACGATGCAGTAGTTATTAGTGATTACGATAAAGGTTTTTTAACTCAAGAAGATATTCAATTTATTATAGAAGCATACCCTTTGACTTTTATAGATACTAAAAAACAAATAGGTGATTGGATTAGAGGGGCATCTTTTATAAAGATTAATGAAACTGAATATAAAAAAAATTCTACTTATCTAGACTCTTTACTTAATTCTCAGCTAATAGTTACTTTAGGAGAGAGAGGGGTTAAGCATGATGATATAACATATACCCCTGATGAAGTGGTGGACGCTTTAGACCTTTCTGGTGCGGGAGATACGTTTTTAGCGGGATTAGTCACAAACTATATTGATGATTTAGATATTATAAAAAGTATATTATTTGCTCAAGAATGTGCGGGAAAAGCTGTAACTAAAAAAGGTGTAGCAGTAATATGAAAACTATGTTATTAAAAAGATGAAAGAAGAAGAACTACAAATATTGGTGTCTGAAATTATTGATGTCGTTCAGCCTAATCAAATTCAGTTAGAAAGAATTAACAAAATACTTGGTCATCATAATCTTGAAGTTGTTTTGAATACAGAACTAGACCCATTTTTCGGACATCATGGAGTTTGGCCTATAAACGATTCAGAGTAAATTATTTAATTTTAATTCTTTTTACGATGCCTTACTTTTGGGAATTACTATTTTTGGGGGGCATAGTGTGCATCGTTTTATTTGGTAGTTCGTTATGGCAAAACAAATAAAAATAAAACTCATTTGGTTCTTGTGTTTTTCCTTGACCTTCTTGGTAAGCTGCTCTACATTCTCTGAAGCAGATACCGCTTTTAGAAAAAAATATAAAATCATTTCTTCTACTGACTACGCATTGATGGTTTTTGGGATTAAAAAAAGGGATTTGATTAAGTGGTATAAGAATAAAGAAAAGGGTCATCCTTGGGATTATGCAGAGTAATTTACTTGATAAAACAAAATCGTATTTAATAGGATACATGGAATACGGCGACGGCTCTCAATGGAGAGAAACAGTCGCTAAAGAACTAAGCCCACTTGGGGTCACTTGTTTTGATCCTTATAAAAAACCTTTTGAGAGTCAGATCAAAGAAGATCCTGAGACTCAAGCGTATTTAAAATCACAAAGAGAATCGAATCTAAAAGAAGTCCATGACCACATGAAGGAAGTGATCGCTTTTGATTTGGCTATGGTTGATAGATCAGACTTTATTATTTGTGTAATTAATCCAAAGATCCCAACTTACGGCACTACTCACGAAATAGTGGTTGCTAATCAGGCAAAAAAGCCTATATTTGTCGCCATTGAGGGTGGAATCAAGGAAGCTCCCTTGTGGCTCACTGGTTTATTGAACCCCTCTTATTTTTACAACTCAGTTGAAGAAATTATAGAAAAATTAAAAAAGATAAACTCTAACGAAATAAAAATAGACTCAGATAGGTGGAGATTTTTCCGCTCAGAATTTAGATAATAACATGGAATTGGTTGAAGAAAAAATTGTAGAAAAGAATCTAGAGAACAAAATGGCAGAGTATAGCTCTGTTCGTTCTGTAAGCGTCTCTAGATGCTCTGATGAGAACCAGTATGCAGAGAACCCTACGTGGATTTGCAGGGCTTATTTGAGCGAAGAGAAGCTTAAAGAAGATAAGAATGCTTTGTATGAGGCTTATACAGATTTGAGAGAAGATGGATACTTCCCATCTCTTCATACGAATGATTCTGGCACTTATTGGGAGTGGACTGCATGAGCGCAGGAAAAGGTGATAAGCCTAGAAAAGTAAAAGGCGATAAATATAGAAAAAATTACGATAGGATCTTTAACAAAAAAGACAATTGACAGTATCGTTAAAGTCCTTCCAGACCCAAAACAATGTCTCCGTCATGTAAGGAAGCTTGATTATATCCCAAATCTTCTCCAACAATTACTAATTCAGATGTTACTTGATGGAATCTCGCCTCCACAAATTCATAAAATGTATTAGTTCCCCCAAATGATGCCTGTTGCCAATCACATTCCTTTCCGATTTCGTTTTCGACTGTATCTTCATTTTTTACGAAAAGATAATATTGAGATGGAACCTCTACTTTTAATACTTCATATGCCTTGCCCAATGGTTTGAGTTCACCGTGTATAGTCCAGATAGTCGTATCTCCTTTTTCGATTTCTTCTTCATCATCCTCATCACCGCTTTCTCCTCCACCGCTTCCTTCTTCGCTTTGTTCTTGGGCTAGACGATTAAATTCTTTTATTTCTTCTTCACTGAATATTTTATCAGGGCTTAAACTATTATCTGGAATTTCACTGTCGCTGAGTGGTATTCCCCCCACTGTTACTTCGGGTTCATATTCGAAATCACCGATTTCTTTTTCTTCATCGAAAGCCAATACTTCTATATAATATTTTGCGGTTGGTATTTTACAATTAGTATTAAACGGATTAGAAGATGAAACAAATACATGAGATACTCTAGGTGGGACAGTTGCTATGCTAATTTGATAACCAACTATCCGTCCAATACGAGTGTTTGTTTGATTTAAAACAGCATAATTTCTATATATGTCGCCACCTTGTCTACCACTTTCTGTTGTTGAATCCAAAATAGCAACAGGTGTCAAGTAAACACCACGTTTTTTCGTATCACTAATTCTATGTAATTCCCTAGCGTCAACACTACCGAAAAGTAGACTTCCAAATTCTGCCCCTGATCTTTGCGCTGGAGTTCGGGCGCAGTCTTTTCCTATATATGCATTATTAACTGTTTGAGAAAATTGTTGTGTTATTTCTACATTATTATCGAAATATATTAATGCTACTTTTTTTCTTGAATGCTGAACTTTAGCGCCATCTGGAAAGTTCTTTACTCTTAATGCTTTGATTTTTTTAATAAATTTTCTATCACTGTTTGCCCAATTTTCTGGCTTTCCCGCTGTTATTGCAGCTTCAGTTTGAATATAAAAATATCTTTCTTGATCTTCTTCTAAAGTATATTCAAAACTTGGGATAAATTCATAGATACCCATGTCTTTCATTATAAACCATCCACCATTAAATCTATAACGTTTAGAACCGTCTTTATTTTTTTCTAATAAGACTCTAGTAAATGATTGTTGTCTATATTCATCAATGTTTTGTAAATAGACATGAGAAGAAAGGTATTGCTTTGGGCTTATTTCTTCTTCCTCATCTCCCGCTTCCCAAATCAAGATATCACCGTCTTCTGTATTGTCACCTTCTGTAACTTTAATTATTTCACTTTGATCAAAAAATTTATCAGGTCTAATATAAAATTTATCCTTATCTTCAAAAGTAAATTTTTCAGAAATATTTTTTGGATAATGCCACTTTGAGCCTTCAACCAATACTTCTTTTTCTTCCCCCTCCTCTTTCTCCTCTTCTTTGCCGTCTAATGATTGATAAGAGTTATTATAACATTGAAAGATTTTACCTTTTCCAAAAGAAACTTCTTTTTCTTCCTCCTCTTTTTCATCAAATGATGAAGAAACTGATGCAAGAAAAGGTGGCATTTTATGATCCAAATCTTTAGTTGGGCGCGATCTAAGAAACATGACAATAATAATTGAGTTAAAATGCGTTTATAAAATATTTGCGAGTATATTTGTATTTTGGTCTTATACATCCACCATCTGAGAATTCTCCGCTATAATCCATCGTTGTAGTATAACCCACTGAAAATGAAACATTACTAGGTGGTCTACAATGTATAAAATTTGATTGTTGAATATAACCTATTGGCATATTAAAATTAAGAGAACCCTTTAACCTCCAAGGTTGCACATCAGTTTCTCCACTTGCATATTTTAAAATTTCCTCACTGTCATAATCAACTTCGACTGCATTAGCAGTAATTTCATCTTTTTTTACAAAGTCAAAGGAGAATTTTGTAGCATTAAAAATTGAAAGCCCTCCCTGAGTGTCAACGTCTAAAGTGAGAGAAGCGACAAGAAACATTGGATCACCATCTTCGTTTTCTTTTATGGGTGTCGAACTACCCCTGCGAGCTATAGTTTGCCCAAGGGTTTCCGATAACAGATATCCTGTAATATGAACTTTACCAGAATCAAAGTAACAAGCAAAGGGTAAATCTTTATTCTCTTTAAGAAACAAAAAATCTGTATTTATATTATCTGATTCTTCAATTCCAACTGCTTCGCCCCTTCCTTCTTGAGCAACAGCTATTGGAATGTATATATTCAGTAAGTTATCACTTTTTTCTTTTTCTAATCTAACTTCTTCTTTACTTAAAATATTTACTTCTCTTATTTGACAAGAAGCTGGCACTGATTTTATATGTAAATACGCCTCTATTGATCCATCTTCATCTTTGTCTATTTCTTTTTTGGTTTCTACCTCTACTAAATTTTGAGGAGAAATAGATATAACCTTGCCCCCTCTGATCCCCATTTTACCATCTCTGATAAAAGGGATAAATGGTCCAGCACAATGAAAATTATCGCCCCTCCTTTGCCCAAAAATTTTTATCATAATTTATAGTTTGGTAATTGTTCTTGCTAAAGGTTTTATTAAAGCTAAGGCAATTTTTTCTCTACCTAAATCACTAGAAGGATAATCTTCAACTGCAATTAATTCAAATTCGTCATCAAGCACATCTTCTTCTTCTTTAGACCTTTGCCTTCGATGTATAGTTAAAATAAATTCGCTACTCGCTAATACTGAGAAATCGGACTCGGCCCCCGTAAAAGGGCTAATAAAAGGTTTTGTTGGTAAAGGAATCAATCTTGACACACTGTTGTCGTCTGAAAACTTCAATGAGTGAGTTGAAGCCCTAACAAAATTTTCGTTTTTATAACTTTCAAAACTAATCTTATGTCTTCCAACTACGACAACTTGTGGTTCAGTCGATATGATATCAGATCCAAGTTGTAAAACGCCACCTTCTGCATCAATTATTTCTATCCAAGTCCAATGATCTTCATCATCTGTATTCTTTTCGTTTTTCTCTTCCTCAGTATATATTGCAACACGAGTTGGATAATGTGTTTTACCACTTTTCGGTGTGGTTATACCTATATAAACGGGTTGTTCTTCAAATGGTCCTGTTGTTTTAGAAGAGGCAAACCCTTCTTCAGTAACATTGGACAATACAGCCCCTTCTTCTACAGAAAATTTAATATCATCTTCATCTTCTTCGTTGAGTGAAGCAATAAACGAAGAATTTAAAATTATAAAATTATTAGTATTATTATCTATAATCATATACTTAGTTTACACTTTTCTCTAGCTCTTCCATAATATTTTCATCGAACAAGTCAGAACCATTTGAGTCAGCGCCTTTTCTAAAGAACAATGCGTCTCCAGACCTATTGCTCGTCTCAATTTCATATTTTTGAGATTTTTCAAAAGTAGCTGGAAACCAATTCTTAATTGAGTCAACACTCTGTGATGAACCACAAAAATTCAAAAGCCTGTTTATTTCTTCTTCATCGCCAGAAATTAGTTTGTCATAATTCAAAGTAATGACCCTTTGATTGTTCACCTCTTCTGTAAAAACCATTAATTCATTATACCACCTGTGAACAGCACCCCTCTCCTTAACAGAGCGTAAGATAATATCTTTTTCTAACATGGGGGCAGAATCTCCCCACTCTTTAATTTCTCTTAAAATATCGCTATCAGAACCCCTGTTTGGAGAATGTTTATATGAGTAATAAAATCTACTAGCTAGAGCGTCTTGTGTGTTTCTGGTGATATTCAGAATTTTCAGACCTTCGCATTTACTCAACACATTGTTAAAATCTTGTGGTAAGATAGAATGACTTTTATACCATTTATCAGCAGATAGGTCGTGGAAATATCTAAAGAAATTATCTAATCCAAGTTTGTCCACAAAAATATATTCACAATTAGGTTTTTTTGTAATGTCTGCCACCAAACTTCCAAGCATTGTAGATCCAACTCTCATGCCAGATGAAACTAGATATTTCTGCTGTGTTACTAATTTAAGACCACCCGCTTCCAAGAGCGTATCTTCCCAAGTTTCATTGATTTCATCCCAACAATAAGAATCAACTATTTCTTTAGCTTTTTTAATCTGATGATCTAAATTTCTTGTTTGAAACTCTCTGTGAATGATGTCTGCTGATTCAATCGGGTCTAAATCACCTAATATTTTATCATCATAGTAAGCCTTATGGCTGGAAGGCAAAAAGATACATGAATCGTCATTGAAAATCTCCTCATGTGCTGTAGTTCTGTGAAGAGCCAAAGGAACTCCGCAGCTTGCGGCTTCTGTAGCCGTCAAGCCCCAACCTTCTCCATGCGATGTTGAAAGAAAAAGATCAAAGCAATTGTAGATATTTATTAATTCTTGCTTATCACAAGCCGTGTCTCCTATAATATTTGAATTAAAATAAGGATCGCCGTAAACTACAAATTGCTGTATCCCCATTTCTTCTGCAATTTTTTTAAGACGAAAAAAGCCATTTGGATCGCAGTGTAAATACAGTCTCCAAGAATCATCTTTGATAACAAGTTCTCTAAAGATTTGCATTGAGCGGAATAGATTCTTTCTTTCAGAATTAGAATTAACCACACCCATAAGTTTTAAACCTTGATGTAACTGAGGAAAATAATTAGTTCTGTCAAAGCCTTCTATTTTTACAAAATCTTGATCGTTACCGTGTGGGATTACTTTTACTTCTTTATCTGTAAACCTTCTTATATTTTCCGCTCCAAACTCTGTATAAGCTACTGGAATATCTACAATAGGAATAAATTCGCCGTCCTTTTCATCAAGATAAGAATCAACAGGCATGTAAGCTACAATTGTTAATTCTTTCTGTTGCTTCACTCTTTCAAGCACTCCTTTGAAGTAAGCCAATCTAAAAGCATCGTGAATACACCAAAGAACAATTGGCCCTTCAAGTGCCATTAAAAACTGCTCAAATCTTTCTTTATTTTGTTGATCGAGCCAACTAGAATTTATGTTTGCAGGATAAATATTAAAGTTATAGTCGTGAGGAAGACCTCTATAACCTATACCCCAAACATGTTTGTTTGGAAGCTCCAAGTTTGGAATAATATTTTTAGTAACGCGAGCAAAGCCCGTCTCTAACGTAGGAGAATCTCCTAAGAAAACATAATTCATCAACTAATTATATCAGCCTTGATCTAAAAAACAACCTCAGAAGTATGAGTTGTAGCGACCCATCGAATATTGTTAGATGAAGTTCCAGTAACCTTAATTACAAGTGCATCATTAGTATTATCTGCCTCAATTGTAGCGTCCCAACTTGCAACACTTTCGCCCAAAACAGTTTTTGTAATTGAACCAACCAAAGCCGTTGTGCCTCCGTTATTTGCGATAACACCTGAGATTTTATATCCAGCAGCATTTGAGCTTGATGATTGTTTTCCTATGATTAGTGTTTCAAAGGCAATTGCTGAATCTGTAGCAACAGTGATTCTTTCGCCAGCATTATCCAAGAAAACTTCTGTTTGAACAGCGTTAGAGGTAGAACATCTAGAGATGAATAATGAAGTTTGTGAGTCTCCGTTTTGAGCAAATTTTCCGTTACCAAAAGCTATCTCTCCGAACCTATTCGCTTGAGAATCGACTCCAATGTTTGTAGACTTTGCTTTTGCGGAAGAGTTTCTATGACCAAATGAAGAACTAAAACTTCCACTTATCTGGTTTGAACTACCCGCTACAACTATGCTGTTAATAGCACTTGCACCAGTTACAATATTGTTTTGACCAATAATACTAGAATCTGTGGTGAAAAAAGCTCCGTTAGCTTGACCAATGGCGTTAGAACGCTGTGCATTTAAAAATCTGTTGGCTCTTCCACCAATAAAATTATAATTATCTGCATCGAAAGAAGGGCTGTGCCTAACTCTGTTTCTGTTGCCTATAATAACACCTTCTTCTGTATGGTGCATGTTTCTAGAACCTATAGTTATAGACATATCACCAGTTGTATTTTCAAAAAGAGGGTCACCCCTTTCGGGTTGAAAATCAATTACCAACTTTCCTCTTTTGTTGGCAGTGTTTTGTGGATTTATTACATATCCCCCATTGCCCTTTGAACTCATTGCGTAGTCAATGTGGGCTGGATTAGCTGTAGTTCCGTCTGCTCCCACGCCTGTGCTTGAGATTAAAGAAGTTCCCCATGATCCATAATGGGTATTAGTTGTGTTTGCAAATTCTTCTGTAAAAAAGTTAAAGCCGCCTGTTCCATTACCTGTAATTGTAATGCTTAAATTATTTTCGCCTGTTATTTCAAATCCATTTATAAATAGGCTTCCAGTGATATTTGTATCACCAGTAATAAAAAGTTCATCGTTAATATGAAATTGACCAAAGTTTTTGAAGTCACCAGTATTTCTTATGCCTCCACCTACATCTAATCCACCAGCTATATTCGCTCCACCAGAAATATTAATTCCGTTGATTAAAGAAGTGAGTTCTGAGATTCCTGTCGCGCTTATCTGATCAAAACTTACGCTTCCTGTTACATTAGACAAAAAAGAGTTCCCTGTTGCAATCAGATTTGCAAATTCTGATGAGCCATACCCTGTGATATTATCATTTACGATTAGATGACCAGTAACATCAACATTTCCGTTTACTGCTAAGGATTCACTATTTAAAAAATCAAAATAACCACCCCCAATGACTTTTGAATCACCAGTATATCCATCTGCACTTATCAAAGCCTGATAAGCTCCAGAAACAGCTTCATTTATCTCATCTGCTCCAAGGACTAAATTGTAAACTCCACCCGCCATATCTTATTTTATGTAGAATTACACCTATATACAAAAAAAATCCGCACGATTCTTTAGAATCGAACGGATTCTGTGTATAAGGACTATTTAATTAAAATTAGTCTTCTTGGTTTCTCGCGTTACCAACATTGAAACCAATGACGTTGAGAACGTCACGGATTTTCTTCAATATATTATCGTCTTTAGGAGATGGCGTAAGTGCCGTTACCGCTGCTGCGGCGGCGACTAAAGCCGTAACTGCGTTGACAATATCTGTCCAGTTTTCAGTTAACCATGTCATATCTAATATTACACTTGCTTGTTTTAATAGGAACTTCTTTCTAATTCTCTAAAACGCTTGTCACTATGCCAGATTTCATCTAGCTGTGGGGTATAAATACCACGCGCTGTTTGGATAGATTTACCGCCCTGTAATTTTAAGATACTGGGCTGATAGATATTTAGATTTAAAATATCAGGCTGCTTGGTTTTACAAGCCACCAGTGTCGCTGCCATCATCAGCAGCATTACTAACAAGAATGTCTTCATAATATTTCTTTTCTCTTTGCAGTCTACCCCTCAGAAAATCAGCTTTAGAAGTGGATTCCTCTGTTGCTTTTTCTCTTAAATATTCAATCTGTTGAATCAAGTCGTCTTGACGATTTTCAGAGTCGCGAACCAAATCAAAGGAAATCGACTTGTTTTTAAGCTCAAAATAACCTGTAAGTAACCGTAAGACAGTCTGAATCAACTTTAGAATACTCATGTTTTAAAGCGACCCCCTCCGAAAAAGGGGTCGCCTTCCGAATTAGATGGGAAGAGGGTCTTCTTGCACCTTCTTTGCGCTCGATGAATTTGAAGCTTCCGTATCGCGGTTATCTAGATAAACACGAAGATCGGGAGTATTCTCACCATCTTGCTTGAACTTATTGCGGAATGCAACAAGTTGAACTCTTTCTCCGTTGACTTCAACATACCCCGTGAGGTATTTTTCGCCACCGTTCTTTTCGCGGGACCAAAATGCTCCCGCCTCTCTTTCTTTCCAGTCGTTTGTATCACTCATACTTTAAAAAAATTGGCTTTTTGTGGTGAAGGAAGTTTGTTGTATTGTTTTTTTAAACGTCTATAAATCCTTCTAAGGACAGGGCTTTCTGGTTGATCGTTCAGCCCTGCTTTCTTTCTGATCCGTTTTGCGGTCTTTCCACTCATTAACATATTATGACACATTTTTTGAGAACTACAACCGGAAAATCCATCTTTTTTTTAAGAAAAAATTACTTGATTTTTGATACAAATACGATATAATCATCCCGTATGAATACTACATCAAACAAACGTCTAGATAATAGTCTGTCAAATCTGAAGGGACGATTCTTCGGACTTGTCACAAAGCAGGGAGAGACTATCAATGCTCAACTTGTAAGCTGCTCTAACGAGTATATTACCGTCCTTGATCGCAACGCAAGGGTCAACCGCAAATTTGCGAAAGCGTCGATTGGTTCTCTCTCAGTTGGAGGAAAAACTCTCCGTTTTAAGTAATTTAAAAATAATAAAACGAAGGTTACAAAATAAAGGGGTGGCGATTATTCGTCACCCTTTTTTTATGTCTTTGCAGAAATTGTCAACAATAGTATGATATAAATATGAAATTGCTAAAATAAGAAACAAAGATTCTGATCCTACATCCAATATTGTTGCAGCATCTTCATTTACCCTCTGATATATCTTAAAAGACATCAAAACAGATACCAAACAAGCAAGGTTCCATATTAAGAATATTCTAAAGAAAGAATCTCTTTTGTAAGTCTCTGCAATCGCTTGGCTCGCCGCCACAAAGCTAAGTAACGCCATAAGTATGCAGCTTGCCAAGGTCATTTAAAAGCCCCCATGTCTCTCATGTATCCCTTGATTCTCTCTGTCGCAGCCCTAGTCACAGTTTCGTATTTGGGGTCAAAATTAATATCGCTTGTAAAACCAATCGACAAGTAATAAATATTATCCTCGTCCGCTCCAAGATAATGTATATCTGATTCCACTATTTCAGAACTCAAGTAAATATTTTTAAGTATAGAAGAGCCTTCAATCTCTCCTGTGGTAATCTTTGTTCTTCTTGAGGCAAGGAGGTCTTCTAATAAAGTTACATAATGCCTGTCTAAAGGTTGAGATTGCCAAAGATTAAAGATCGAAGATGTTTCGTTGGCATCAAAAACTTCCGCAACAATAGTAGATTTATTTGGAATAGGACTACCAGAATTGTGTGCTTTCAGCAAAACAACGCTATCTGCTCCAACTGAGGTCTGCATTTCAACCATAGAGTTATAGATAAGTGCGGTTGTTTTTAGATTTAAGTGAGAAACAGGCTCTGCACTTTTTTCTATCTCGTAAACCTTGGTCAAAAAACCTATAAAAGCGGGAACTATTCCACTAGAAATTATAGCAAGTGAAATTGCGAGAAAAATAGCCTTCCAAGATTTTAGCCCTTTGTTCTCTTTTTTTGAAACCATGTATCAGATTTTACACGGTAATCTATTTAAAAATAATTTTTTCTAGCTCTTTTTTAGAAATACGAATAAAATCTTTTTTATCAAAATTATCTTTGATAATTTTATTAACTTTATCAAAATCCTTTATAAATGGCGATATTTTTAACCTTTTGGTTAATAAAATCTTCAAATCTCGCTTAGAAATTGTTTTTAAATTAATTTGTTCAAAGCAGAAATTTTTTAGAGCATCATCTAAAACTGGCAGAGCTTTGTCCTCCCCGCCCTCATTAAATCCAAGTCGTTTGGGTTGAGACTTCTGATTTGTCGTTAATACAAAAATAGTATTTGAAAAATCCACTGTTTCACCATTAGTCATTGTTATCTCATTCTCTCTTGCAATTTGTAATACAGCTTCTTGTGCTTTTGTAGCTGCTTTATCAAAATCATCAATGAGAACCAACGAAACGTTCAATAATGCTACATTTTGACTAATAGAATAAGCTTTATCGTGAAATCCTGTTACCCATTGCGTCTCTGTCAGATTTCTGCCGTTTGTTCTAAACGTGGCTACGTCTTGTCCTTTAGCGTATTGCTCTATAATATTAATTAGAGAAGTTTTTCCAGTTTGACCAGAGCCATAAAAAAGAAAGAATGGTGGATGTGCATTCTTGAATTCTGACGGTCTTGACGATAGGCTACGTAGCGAGTTCTTAAAGGTTTTAAAATCCTCAGTATGACCTATAAGATTTTCATTCAAATCTTTGATCAAATCATTAATAGTGTCTTTATCTGAAATAATCCCGCGCTTCTTGCCAAAAAAAGCTTTTAACTCAGGCTGTGATACCGATTTTGCACCTTTTATTTTAGCAGATGCCGCACAATGATCTAAAGCATCAATCAGCTTATCAGGATATACCCTGTTAGGTAAAAACTTATCGCAATAGTCTAAAACCTTTGTAGTAAAGACATCTGTATATTTTACCTTGTGAAATTTTGTGTAAAAAGATATCAAATCAGGAAGAATTTTCTCTACCCTTGATCTTGTAGGTGGAACTACAACAACTTTCTCAAAACGCCTGTCCAAAGCTGGATCAGTTTTGATTTTTTGTTCATATTCGTAATGAGTGGTCGCACCAATACATTTGATATCACCTCTTGCCAGCATAGGCTTCAGAATATTAGACGCATCTAAATCGTTTTGTGTTCCAGTTCCACCAGCACCAACTAAAGTATGTATCTCATCAATAAAAATAATTACGTTATCATACTTTGTAACTTCTTTTAAGAAAGCTTCTAGTTTCGCTTCAAATTCTCCCCTGTATTTTGTCCCCGCAACAATACTAGACAATTGTAGCTCAAAGATAACCATATCTTCCAATATCTCTGGAACCTCTTTGTCCACAATCTGTTTCGCCAGAGATTCTACAATGCTAGTTTTCCCTCCACCAGCAGCGCCCACAAGTATTGCATTAGGTTTTTTCTGTCTACATAAAGTTACTATGACTTCATTGATTTTTTCCTCAAACGGTATCAAAGAATCAAACTCTCCCACGAAAGCTTTTTGATTTAAATTAGTTGCCACTTTATCCAAAATCGGATTAGGCTTCAGCGGATCGAGAATACTTTTTTCTTCTTTTTCTTCCTCGCTTTCTTCTATATCTAAATCAGAAAGCTCTTTATGCTCAAAAAAGTTTGTTTTTGTAAATGGACAATCCGTTATGAAAGATTGTGTTTGCGATCTTACTGTCTCGAAATTTAATCCAGCTTCATCGAAGAATTTAATGACATTGCTTTTTTTGTCAAAACAGAAAAAAGCTAATAAAAGTAATTCTGGAGTATTATCTTCTTGCTCTAATTCAACCCTAAGTTCTTCCATACGGTCAAACAAATCTTTACAGTCACGGTTAAATTTTCCAGAAGGGTTTTTGGAAGTCTTCTTCTCTGCACAATACAATACGGAAACTAAAGCTATCTCCAAAACATCCAAGCTCAAGGCTCTAAAAATAGACTCTACGGAGGCGCACCTACTATTTATTAATTCATTGAAAACTATGTCTAGACAAACATATGGTCTATTTAAGACTTTGGCTCTTTCTGAGCAACGATTCAGAATATACTCTAAGTCTTTTGAGTTCTGCATACTATCCTTTTAGCTGTCGCGTCTTGGTATAAACTTTGGCATCAATAGGATTTATCCTACTTATCCATTTGCCACTACCTTGAATAACAACAATATCCTTCTTATCTATTTTATGCTCATTTAAGAAATTTGTCAACTTCTCTTCTCTAGCAGAGTCGCAAAAAATCATATCAACTTTTGCGCTATCATCAGAAAGGGACATCCTCATGTATCTATTACCATTCTGACTGATTTTAATAAAAAAGTCATCTACCTGACAAACCATGCGCCAACTATCTGGAGTTTCTTTTTTAAATTCTTCTACAGTAATTAAGTCGCCCGACTGATTAAAACAATCTATCAAGTCGAATGAAAAGCTATATCCTAGTAATTCTTTTTCAAACCACCACAAGGAAAGTCTACCTTGTTCTCTATTTAAAATATAAAGCTCTTTATAAGGCTCAAACTTTTTCTTGAAGTTATCAAAGTTCTTTTGAGACATGATAACACGATTGTTATCGCCCTTGGTTTCTCTCTCTACTGCATCTTTAATCGAAAACAGTAAATCATATTTATACTTCTCTCCAAGTTTATATAAGTTTCTCTGCTGCGCCTCTGTCAGCTTGTTATAAGCTTGAGCCTCCAAAGCTTTCTTAGCCCTATTGTCATTTCCTAATGCACCAGCGTAAATTAGAGAGCTAAGAACGCCTATGTTAATTCCACACTGCTTGGCGTAAGCAAAAACATCGTATTTATTTCTAGGTTGCAGAGTCACAAATTCTTCTAATGCCTTTTTTGTATTATCAGAAACACCTTTAATTGATTTAAGCCCATAACGAATATTTCCGTCTTCAATTGTAAAATTGATAGAAGACTGCTCTAAATTAGGGGGTAGTAGTTTGATATTAAAAGAAGGAAGTTCCCTGTTAACTTCTGCAACTACCTCCAATGGGTCTTGCTCAAATTCAGATATTTCTAGAATAGAAGTAAAGAATTCTTGTGGGTATTTGTATTTCAACCAAACTGTCTTCGCTGCAAGCGCACCGTAACAAATACTGTGAGACAAGTTGAACTGATAAGATGCTCCAGCTTCAACAACGTCCCAAAAGTATTGTGCGGCTTCTTCGCTAATACCATTCTTTTCTGCTGCTTCAAAAATTCTATTCTGCCACTTCGGTATTTCTTCAACTTTCTTTTTGCCGATGTCTCTTCTAAGAGTTTCTGCATCATCCAAACTCATGCCAAAAACTTCGTGACAAGCTTTCATTGTTTGCTCTTGGTAAAGCATGACATTTTTTGACGAAGCTAAAATTTCATCCAACTGTTCATTATACCCAAGCTTCTCTGGTATATGTTTTTGTTGGACGTAATCTGCTACAAATTGCAATGCAGCGGGTCGCGCTAACGCCACAACATCTGACAACTCTTGCAAGTTCATCGGCTTTACTTTCCTTGCTACTTCAAAGTTTGTGTCAGCGGAAATTTGAAACAGCCCACAAGGATGATTGAAGTCTTGCAATACTTGATAAATAAAAGGGTCGTTAGGATCAATATCGTCAAAGCTAATACCTATTTTCTTACAAGTTCTATCAGCAATAGACAAAGTTCTCAAACCCAATATGTCAAACTTAACCATTAAGTCTGCTACATCATTCATGTCATATCCCGAAACCAGATCACCGTCCTTAGTTCGCTGCAATGGGACAACATTATCAATAGCTTGAGAACAAATAGCTATGCCAGATGGGTGAACACCAGTATTTTTATTTAATCCTTCTATCTTGAGAGCGGCTTGAATAGCCTTTGGGTGGTCTGAACACCAGTTGTCGAAAGGCTCGCTTTCTTCACGCGCTCTCTTCAAAGACATAACGATACCATGTTCTTTTGGTATCATATCGCTAATCTTAGTAGCCTCCTCTTCTTCAATAGAATAAAAATATTTTGCCGCTTCTTTGATACAGAGCTTAGATGAAAAAGTGTTAAATGTAAGGATTTTAGAAGTGCGGCCCTTGTGTTTTTTTTCGATAAACTCAACCACTTTACCTCTGGTATCGTGAGAAATATCCGAATCAACATCTGGAGCTAGAGATCCAACAAGAAACTCTTTGCCATGTTTGTCTGTAATTTTTTTAGCTCTGTTTTTAGAAACAAATCTCTCAAAGAACAAATTGTGTTCTATCGGGTCTTGGTTTGTTACTCCCAAAAGAAAAAGAACGAGACTACCCGCTCCACTGCCCCGCCCGTCACCCACGGGGTATCCGCTTTCTCTAGCTCTTCCAATGACCTCCCAATTCAAAAGAATGTAATCTGTAAAGCCAAGCTCTTCAAAAGTATTTAGCTCATACTCAAGTCTATCCCTGTATTCTTCTTTATTAGGAAGATCGCCGATCCCTCTATCCTTGAAGCCCTTTTCTGACAAAGCCGATAAGACTTCTTTAGATCCGCATTCTTTTGTGAGTTCTAGATCAGAAAGCAAATCTGGTTCTAACTGAATTGTAGGAAGCTCAAGACCAGCGGGTTCACAATCATCGTATATTTTAAAATCGTCAAACATGTATTTATAATTCTAAAGCTTTTCTTAGGCACTTAAATAACTCCCAACATTTTTCGCTATCATAAAGTCCATCGTGAAGCTTGGTAGCATCGTGTTCGATACCAAAATATTTCAACATAACGCCTTGGCTAACTTTAGCCTTTAGAGTCCGGTCATTTCTTAACTTATATTGCCAACTAAGCAACTCTCCATTTCTAGGTTTCTCCAAACCTTCTTTGTGAGCAGTGGAAAGACAACGAGTGTCAAGCAGTCTATCCATAAATGAAAAATCAGTAATGGGTTCACCACATAGTTCAGAAAGAATAGCTGTAATATATACATCGAATCCAATAATGTTTTGGCCTACGATCATATACTTAGGGTTATATAGATACTTTTTTACTATTTCAAATGCTTGTTTAGGTGATACTTTTTCTCTGTCGTATTTACCTTGATCGAAACCAGTGAGTTTTTTAATCTTACTAGATAACTCCAAGTCAGGCCAATCAATATAAATCTGTTTTTTCTCGACTATGTAATTACCTTTGCCGATAACAAAAGATACCTCCCAAGGTCGTGAAGACTTGTGATTTAATCCTTCAGTTTCAGTATCAAAAAGGAAATACAGTTGATCAAATTTTAGCATATCTTATTTTGTTTTTGGTAGCTTTCCCAACAAAATTCATCGCTACAAAAATCTTCTAGATTAGGATTATGAAATTCTGGAGACTTACCTTGTCTTCTGTTGCACACAGACTTATACCATTGAAAAGAAGGAAAGTCTTCCTTGTTTTGGTAGAAAATAGATTTGACTGACACAGCTTTATCTGTCCATTTTTTTATAGCCCTTGAAATTTGATAGTCGAAGGGGTGTCTATTGCTTTCTTCAAAGAATACTGCATCATCAGGCAGGTTGATACTGAAGTCTCCAAAATTATGTAGACTTCTATGTATAAAGGAATCATAAAATGGAACAGCTACCTGCACACCGTTTAACTCAACCTCTCCAATCTTAAAAGCTTTATCTTCTCCAGTAAAAGCGTTTGTATAAATTCTTCTTAAAGTATCAATTCCTTGATTGTCTTTTGCAAAGAAAATAAGCTTACTAGAATCGCCACAGAGCTTTGTCTCGACTCTAAGACCAAAACGTAATGGCTTTTCTAATTCAAAAGACTTTTGTTTGGCTTTTCTAAAGCCAGCCATAGAATCCTCCACAAGAACGATCTCGTCTAAATCTTTCCCAATCTCAAAAATGTTTTCGAAAGAAAGGCTTGAACGCCCGTCCATTGAAAAATGCGATTTAAATAATGGAATCATTATAATGATATTACCACAGGTCTTCGGTAAAGTCAATATCCTTTAGTTCTTTTTTTTCTGATAGTCCTTTGTCGGCAGCTTTTTTCGCTATATCTTTATTATAATCAAGGAACTGATACTTAGGACAGCCTTCATAAAATTTTCTTTCTATTTTCTGTCCCTTTGTCGGCTTAGGAAGCTCCTTTTTTAAATCAGAAGTTTTGATAACAGAACCGTCTTCATCACAAATCGCCCAATAGAATTTAGCAAACTTATATTGACAACCCCACATGATAGAGCCGTCTTTTTTCTTGTGTGTTGGAGAGTCTGCTCGACCACAAATTAATTGACCCGAAAAGCCATAATATTTATCAGGATAGCCTTTGTCTTTTGCAAAGTTGTCTCTTGCTAGGTCTTCGTTAAAGTTATCAATAACTTTTTGAACATCTGTTAAATAATACTCAAACCCTTTTAATTCTGCTGCTGTTACATCAGGTGTAATAATAACACCTGCATCACTGTAATCAATGTTAAGAGAGCTACCTTTTTCTTTTAGTCTCCTTTTCTCTTCTTGCTCTGTTCTTCCATATTCTTCACCCGAACAGTCGTATTGCATAAAAACAAACTCCATTCTCTTAACTAAATATTCTGGATATAAATGCCACTGAGCAAGCCTATACATTAAATCTTGAACATTATCAATAAACTCCTTGCCTTCAAATTTTCTTTTAGAGCTTTTAAAGTCACGGATAATTGACTCTTTCTTCTCTTTAAACAAGAATAATTTATCAATAAAGCCTCTGATTCGATAAGAGATATCTCCTTCTACTTTTTCAATATTGAAATCTATTTCAGAAAAAGACTCGCTTGGCTTTGCGTTTAACTTTTGCTCTCCGAAAAAATCATAGTTAATTCCTTCAATTAACATCTTGTCCAAGATCGAACCAAACTCTTCTAATGTTAAACCTCTATTTGTAATGTAAGAAGAAAGGTATCTATGCACAACAGGGCATGATTCCATACATTGCCCTTTGACTAGCTGATTATATAACTTTTTGTGTCTAGGGTTGCCTAAACACTCATAAACATTATGCAATGCGCTTCCCATGATCGAACCGCTGTTCTGCTGATCGGGAAGGTTTAAATGATAATTGCACCAATAAATCCAACTGCAAGAGTCTAGTGTTTTTATTCTACTCGCAGATAAGGCTTTGATGGGTCTTGTTGTATCAGCCATATAAAAATGCCCATTCTTTTTTAAGCTTGCTAACTTTTGTCCGTAATCCTTTCGGTATCTTAGCGTTAGGTGCGTAGTCTATCAACCTCTTTATACAGTCTTTATGAAAATCAGAATTTAAATTTAAGTTTTGTTGGTATTCTTTTAAATTACCTCCATTTTTAATTATTTCTCCAAAATCCTCTGCTGGAGGTGGGTAAAACCAAATTTTTTCTAGATCGACTTGATCCATAAGCTTCAAGCAAGAAGACAACGCACCGTCAAAACCCCTGTTCTGCCCTTCATCATTGTTAAACGCTAATATAATATTAGTATTTAAAGTAGCTAGGCGAGATACTTGTCTTGTGTTTAAGACGTTTGTAAAAGCAACCATATGATTCCTCATGCCCTGTTGGGTCATAGCCAAAGAATCACCAATGCTTTCAATAACAAAAATTGAATTTTCTTTAATTATTTGATCGGCAACACCTTCTAAAGAAAAGAATGGGTAAAACCAGTCTGCGCTTTTACCGTAGTGCAACCACTTCGGTCTAGCGTCATCGTTTGCTGGTTCATAGCCCAATCGACCAGAGAAGCCATGAATGCGCCCATCTTCTCTGTGAATAGGAAAAACGACCCTCTGGTAAAACTTTCCGCTACTTGCAAGACCTGATTTATACTCTTTTAGAACTTCGGTAGAAATGCCCCTGTTTATGTAAAAAGAATAATCTGGCAATAGTTTTTGCAGACTTGAGTTTGGGAATGTCTTTTCTTCTTTCAAAAATTCCTTTTTGTTATTTGTTGAAAATGAGGTAGTGCCACTTAGATATTTAGAAACATCGTTGGTATTTAAAGTTTTTTTTAGCAGTATTTCAAATGGCAAAGGCTTGTTACCTTCCACAAAATCGCTCCATACTCCAGAGTCTTTATAAATTCTAAGAGCGGTTTTATTGTCTCCATCTCGAAAGATAGCACTTGTCTGCCAATAGGTTCCTCTATCCTCAAGATTGTATCCTATTTCTCTTAAAATAGACGCTCTATCAATCATAAATTAAAACTTCTAATTAAAACCTGCTGGCAATCCAGAGTCTTGCGCTTCATCGTTAACAAAAATATCTTCTCCCCTTGAGTTTCTGACGATATCCCTTAGATCACCCCTGTCTTCTACATTGAAATTGGAAAAATGTAAGTTTACAAAGTTATTTCTATTATTTCCCTCTACATCCTCTACAGGCTCTAAATGTCCGAAAGCATCTTCTCCCAAGTGTCTTGCGGCCAAACAAATTAGTTTGTGAGTGCCAAAATGATCTCCCTCTGTAACCCTTTCATCTATTGTTTTCTTCCTAAGAAGGAAAAGATGCGAGACAAACTGAATAATATTATCTGACAACCCAATGACAGATTCATCTTCCACAATGGAGTCAGAGTCCCTGTTATTTGTAATACCTAATCTATTTGTTTGAACAGAAGTCACCATAGCAACACATGGATTGCCGTCGAATTTTAATTCTCTACTAATAAGCTGTTTGAAATCGTGCAGAGTCTTACCTACAAAGGCCCAACCCGCTCCTTTATCAAGATTTCCAAAATCTGTTTTCAAGTAATCAAAAGAAAAGATTAGAGGATTGCCTCTACCTACATCGCTGTAATAATATCTCTTCAGAAGCGAACACATTTCATCAGAACTCATACCGGCAACATTGTGGTAAAGAATCTTAATCTTCTTCATTTTATCCCAAACATTACGGACCCGCTCTACGACCTCTTGCGCTGTCCAATCTTTATATGCAGTGTGTCTCCACTTACCGCTTTCAAGCAAGTGAACAGGGATTCCAGACGCTCCAGAAACCATTCGGAACACAAGTTCTTCTTCGCTCATTTCTCCATTATCAAAATGTAGAATTGGAACACCATGTTCGTATGAGATTTTTAACAACATATCTATCAATAGAGATGTTTTTCCGACCTTTGCTCTCGCCGCTACACAAGTAATGTTTCCCGCTCTAACTAGAGAGCCGTAAATTTTATTTAGGGTCTGATATGGACCCATAAGCCCAACTTCCTCTGGAGGGTTATCTCCCCTATCTTCGACAATCTGTTCTGCAATGTCGGCTAAGTTGACAAGTTTTTCATCACCCATTTCAAAAGCAGATACTCCATCATTGTAAATTTTATCCATACCGTCAACCAATTGATTATATGGCATTGATGGGTCTGCCTTCTTGACATACCTTTGAAGCTTTTCAGAGATATTGAAACCTTCTCTCCTGATAGACACTTTCTTTAGTTCTCTAACAGAGGATAAAAAGTTATCGGCTGTTACCTTCATAAAGGTAAGGTTTTGAATATAATCAGTTATGTCAATTGAATCAGGGAATGTCATCCCTAACTGTTTAACCCGATAAATTAAAATTGTTTCGTCAATAGACTCTGCATTGTCTAATGCAGATTTAAGCATTCTAAAGATCGTTACGTTTACTTTTGAGTCCTCAAAGTAAAAGTCTTCATCTGTTAAGATGTTAGAAACCTGACCCCAAGCCTCTTGATGTTGTAATATACCAGATATTACTTTTTTTTCTAATTCAAAACTTTTTATCATTTGTTTGAATCTCCTTCTTCGTCAATGTCAATTCCAATACTACCCATCCACTCTGATTGCTCCATAGATAATTTAAACATATCAATAGATTTTTCCAAGGCAAATCTTACAGCATTATTTTCAAACTTCATAACCGCAAATGGATTACCCTGTTCATTGATATAGAAAAGAACAAAGCCTTTATTACCTCCGTAAGTGCTTCCTGTTCTGTCGAACAATTTAGTAAGCTGCACTTCTGGAATTGTGTTTGCATCATTCTTGATGTTATCAATATCATCTTTCATAAATCTAATTCAGACAAAATGTGTTTATAATCTTCTCCCTCTCTTACCCTATGTAGTTTGATCCCATTAAGGTCACAAAATTTTTCTTTATCGTTATCTCGTTTGAGTTGCTGTAAAAAATTGAACCTGTTTTGCCCATGAAAAAATTTGTTATATCTGTAATGCTGATGCCCATCAACTTCTAATACAATATTTTTTGTAGCATTGTAAAAATCAAAATTCAATCTTGTTCCAGCTACAGGAAACTCTTCATAAACTATATCAGCTTCCCAATATTTTGCAAGCTCTTTCTTTACAGACCTCTGTAGTTTGGAAAGAGAATTACCTTGCCAGTCTATTTTATAGACATAACTTTTTTTGACTTTAACTTCTCGACCAGCCAAGCTTTTAAAGGTCATACATTTAAAATGTTCTTATCGCAAAAGTCATTAAGCTTATCTGTTAGCTCTGAATCTTTCTCTAAGAGATCATAAATAGATTCAATGCCTTGAAGCTTTATCGGTTCATCTAGTTTTAGACTATCAGTTAGCTCTTCGCTAGAAGAAAACCAAGATCCTTTCTTTTCAAAGAAGCCCCACTGAAGAAGAAGGTCTACGATTTCCCTCTCTACCCACACTGAAGACTTTCCTACTCTTCCGAACTTAACTGGATACTGGATAACAATCATGGAAGTTTCATTTGTTGACTTCCAGATTTTTACTTTTGCCAATTGACCTATAGGTTTTTTTGCAAGAGTCAACTCGCCTTCTCCCGCGCCTTTGGGTAGAATTTTTTCTGTAGGTCTTGGTCGCTGAAATTCAAAAACCCAATCTGGATAATGGACGGCAGCATTGCCGCCAGAAGCTCCTCCTAATTTATTTTTGTCTTTAGCTTCGTATTGCCCTTTAATCTCAGCACGAACTTGGCCCATCATAATGCACAAATGTCCACGTTTAGCCATGTAGCCATTTGTTCTTCTAAGAAAGTCGCCCGTCATAACTGCACCAGCAGCGATCTTAGCTGCATCTGAAGTTGACTTTTTCAAAGCCGCTTCTGGTAGAAGCCCATCCATGCTGTCAATGATAACACAATAACGAGTTTTATCAGAGTGTTTCGTAACTAACTCACGCAACCAATCAAAAACTGTCTCATAAATATTGCACTCAAAAACCAAAACTGTTCCATCCACCCAATCTTTTGGATGATAAACAAATGTTGATCGACATCTTTCTTTCATCTTATCTGAAAGCCGCCCTTCTGCCAAGACAAATATACCTTTGGAGTTTTCCAAAGTTTCAAGGTAGTTAGCTTGAATCTCAAGAGCCTCAGAGGTTTTACCGCCTTCTGTTGGGCCTACAAAACGAACCAATCCAGATTGCAAACCACCATCAACAGCTAGATCAAAAATCTTAGAGCCTGTTGAAATTTTATAGTTGCCCCTAAACTCTTCAAAATTTGTATGCAATTCTTTGTTAGAATTAAAATACTTTTCTGTAAACTCCTGATCTTTAGACAGGCTAACTTCTGCTTCCTTTACCTTACTCATTTAAAAACTCTCTAAATCCTTTCTTTCTTTTACCGTTCCAGTCTTCACCGACCTTATCCTTCTGCTCTATTATAAGATGTTTTTCTGGCTTGTAAAGCCAAATCTTCTCTTGTAATGAAAGATATTTCTTACCGTCCTGACTTATTAAGTAAGCCAAAGAATTAAGCTCAAAAGGTGGCGATACCACTTTGAGAAAATCAATATTGTAAGAAGAAAAGATTTCTTTAGTAAACTTCATCTCCCTAGCGTATGCACCCTTGGGTTGCTCCGCAAGCATACGGGCAATGAAATCTCTCCTCTCTTGAAAATATGTAGGTTCTTTAGCCACTTAGATCGCTTTCTACCATTTTACGAACTAAATTTTTAAAGTTTGTTTTTGGTTCCCAACCTAATTCTTTTCTTGCTGGCGTAGAATCTCCAAGTAGTAATTCTACCTCTGCTGGTCTATAAAATTTTGGATTGATACTGACCACAACCATTTCCTCGCCATCGTCTTTAATATGACAATAAGTTTCCCCAATACCTTCTCCGCGCCAAGCGCAATATTTCAGACCCGCAGACCAAAAAGCTTCTTCTACAAAAGATCGAATACTATTTGTTTTTCCAGAAGCTAAAACATAATCTTTTGGTAAGCCTTCTGTTTGGTTTTGATTTAACATTTTCCAAACACCTTCCATGAAATCCTCTGCATCAGACCAATCACGTTTTGCATCGAGATTTCCAAGCTCCAATCTTTTGATTGGATATCCTTTTTGTAAAGCTTTAGACATCTCTGCTACGGCTTTGGATATTTTACGTGTTACAAACTCTTCTCCACGACGAACTCCTTCGTGATTAAAAAGAATGCCTTGAACAGCATAAAGGTTATAACTTTCCCTCCAGACTTTTATCAAATGATGAGCCGCGCATTTAGAAACCCCATATGGAGAACGTGGTTTGAATGGATGCTCTATATCTTGAGGCGAGTAATCTACATCACCAAATTGCTCACTAGATCCAGCATTGTAATATCTACAATGAGGAACATATTTTCTAATTGCATCTAACTGATATAATACAGCCATAGCGTTAGTCATCATATGATTAACTGGCATATCCCAACTATTACCTACAAAAGAATTTGCAGCGAAGTTAATAAAATAATCAGGCTTTTCTTCTTGTATAACGTTTTCTACGTTAATTTGATCTGCTACATCGAGGTCAATAAGTTTGAATCTATCATTATCTGCAAGATGTTCAATATTCTTATGATTCTTAACGCTCAAGCGTCGAATGCCGCCAACAACTATATTATCAGTATTATTCAAAAGATAGTCTGCCATCAACGAACCATCTTGACCTGTCACACCTGTTATTAAAACTTTTTTCCTATCTTCCATGATTTTGATGAAATTTATATTTGGCTTCTGCCTCTTTCCTCGCCTTTACCGCATCTTCTTTTTCTTTAAAAGACCCCAAGTAAATCTTTTTTCCGTTGGATTCTATGTTTGCACACCACTTTTTCTGTCCCTTATACCAATGAACCCCTACGTGACCAGAAGTATTATTGCGAGGGCGGCTTCGATTTTTTACATTTTCTTGATGAGATACTTCTCTTAAATTTTTTATTCTATTATCACCACGGTTGTGGTTAATATGGTCGATCTCATTTTCGGGCCACCTTCCATAATACCATAACCAAGCCAGCCTATGCCCTTTATAACCTTTTTTATCAATTCCAATAACCCTATACCCATAGGAGTCAATCCATCCCGCTTCTGATCCAGATTTAACATAATTCTTGTTATTTACCCTCCAAATAAACTTTCCGGTTTCGGGATTATAATCCAATAAAGATTTAAGATATTCTTGAGTCATTTCCACCAATCTAATATGTAATCTTTTCGACCATTATAGTTGGGTTCATCTAATCTGTCAATAGGATAATTTGAAGAAATATCATCTTGTTTGTTCGTATGCTGGAAAATCTGGTTCGCATTTTTCTATTTCAAGAAGTTCTGGAGGTTCTTCTTTAATCATTTCGTAATAAGATTGATTAAATTGTAATTTATCGTCTTCCCATTTGTAAGAACATATTCCTCCATATCTCTTTTTCTGATATTCAATCTTTGCTTTTAAATACTCTTCGGTTCCGCACCAACTATAATGGATAGGATTGCATATATCTTTTGATATATTTTTTTCAGAAAAGGACTTGTAAGTAATTAATTCCTTACGAACAACGTCTACATAATTTATATCGTTTTCGTAATAAAATTCGTGCATCAAGTATCTTTCACTTGGCTTGGTTCTAAATATTCTTGGTGGGTTAAAACCTTCTATATAATGATTTTTATCACCAACACAATTTTTAAATTCTATTCTGAATACAACATTATCTTTTGAATTATTAACAAGTTGTATGGTATCTTCAATTTCTTTTGCTGAATAAAACTCATCTTGATCTAGTATCCAAATTAGATCAACATTTCTTTCTTTTAAATATCTTAATGGGGCATTTCTAGAAAAAGAATCGTTTGCTTGATCTCCATAAGCTAAAAAATTTACTGGTATTTCCAACAATTGTTTTGATGTTTCAGTATCATTTTTATCCCAAAGCTCTGGATATTTAAAGGAAGAGGCAGCTATTACAACATCCTCCCTGTGTAGCCAAGGTTCCAATACTTGATGAGTATATTCTGGAAACCCGTAAAAATTACATAATAAGCCTATTTTCATTTTTTAATTAAAGTTGTTAAATTTTCTTTTGTTTATTTAACCAACTTTCTTCTCCTATATGTTCTGCATGAACTTTATTTGGATTAAAAAATAAGAATGGACACAAATCGTCAGTAAAGTTCTTTAAAGTTTTTCCAGATACAATTTCGCAATGTTGAGAGTCTAGTATTTCTGAATTATTGTTTATTAATCTAACAGAATGATACCATTCTTTAGTTCTAACAATGGTAGGTTGAAAAGTATATGTCGGTCCCCAAGGAGTATAGCCTAAATTTTGCATATATATATCTTCATCTTTAACGCTACTAGCTTCATCAAGACAGGTATCTTTTTTATTATTAATTCTAATACAAAGCTTATCAAAATTTTGATCTAGAAGATCCACACCTTTTCTACACCAATGTTCTCCTGACTGATTAGGAAAAGAAAGAAGCCAATCATCCTCAATACACATGACATACGGAAATTCATGTAATTTTTTATCAGATAAAGCAGTGAGCATATCTTTGTAATATTCCTTAGCATGAGAATTATTATTACAGTCGTGCTTCCAGTTTCCTTGAGTTTTTAAAACATTAAAACCATGAACCTTTAAATATGATTCCATCTCATCAGCCAAATCTTCTTCGCCTTCTGAAACTTTTATGTGAGCGATTTTGTAAAAGAAGGAAAACAAGCTGAACTGTTCTTGCAATCTAGCTACTGTATGCTTATAGCAATCTTTATAATCAAAGTGTCCTTTCGTTGAGGTGTATAAAACTATAGCAAGTTTTTTATCAATCATAATTTTTAGATGTATTTATTGTTTCTTCCAAAGTTCTAAATTGTGCTTTATTCTACCTCTACTTTGCAATTCATCTTCACTTAATGAATGATCATTTGAATCGCCTCCAGTAGCTTCCTCCCAAAAATTTTTCCAAAACTTATTTCTAGTCACCCGTTCTTTTAAATCAATATACCCCAAGTGATATACAAAAGGATAACCGCTTCTACAATATTTAAGAGCTTCTGCAACATTTTGTGTGCTACATAGTGGGTATGTCTCAAGAAGATTTCCAGAATCGTCTATAAGCTCGTCTGTGCTTGTTTTATTGTAATCAGGGCGACCATCTTCTTTGATACCGAAATTTACTGGACCTCTATTTAATCCTGTTTTATGGATATACCATTTTGAACCAAAGTCAATAAAGTGATCATAATCTCCATAAAGATTAATCACTGGAACAAAGAAAGATGCGAATTTCTCGTTTTCAATCAACTGTTTTCCTAAAGTTTTGATTACCTCTTTGTCACCCCCTAATCTTTCGTCTAAATTTTGTTGAATCAACAAATCTCCAGAGCAAGCTTGCAATGCTGAGTTTTCTGTTTTTCCATAACAAAAAGGGTCTTCATAAGAAATATCTACAGGAATAACTTTTAAGTTGTATCCTTTTTCTTCTCCATATTTTCTTATCTCAGCTTCTGTATTGTCTACACTCTTATTGACTGCAATACAAACTTCATCTGCGTAATAAAACCAGTTGTCTAGTGCATCTTTATGATTAAACCCTTTATCTAAAATATTAAATGCTGTTGAATATATACTAATTTTCATTTTTAAAATTTATTCGTATCTCCAAGATTTTTCTGTATTTTCTATTTCTTCAAATGTCGCACTTTTATCTACTCTGTAACGATAAAAGTTTTTCCAAACTCTATGACTATTGATCCATGCTTTAAAATTATCTAAATCATTTTCTTGAAACCATAGCATAAAATCTTTCAGAGAATGTAACGTATACTCAAATCCTTTGATTAGTGCAATGTCGCGAACATGAAGTCGTATCAATTCTGCTCTTTTATACTCTTCTATACTATCTTCAAGCCCTAAAAGCAAATGATTTGATCTACCATATACCCAAGCATATTTAACTTCGTGATCTATTTTATTGTCAATGGGTCTTCCCCCGTCTTCTCCATCTTTTATTCTCCATGTATGCTCTTTTTCATCTGCGTCATACAAATTTTGTAAATTAAGAGAGTTCATTTGCGCGCCCTGTAAGCCCCAATGAGGCGATCCTTGAAAAAGCATAGAATCATTCCATTGAAAGGCAAAACCCTTACTATAATCGAATACAGAGCGAATACCTTGCATTTCAAAAGCGCGTAAGGTTTTAGGAAGTTCTTTAGCCCATTCTGCATTAAATCTTTCCATAGAATCCCTTAGAATAAACCAATCTCCAGATTTCAATGGTCCTTCGCGAAGAAACACATTCATTTGAAGGTCGTGATCATTTGTCCAAGGACGAGTAATAATAGCACCATCTCCTTTTCTTTCTTCAAGTAAATTAAAGCACTCGTCTTTTTTGTGACCAGCCAACAAGGAAGCCTGTTCATTAGAATCATATCCAAATATCAAACCATCAACATGCTCCCAAATAGGATCAGTTAACTCTTTAATATTATCATATTCGTTTGAGTTTGTTATTCCGCAAAGGTAAATCTTGCTCATGCTTCCTCCTTTATAAGGTTTAAAATATCTTGAGCGATTAGCATAGACTCTTCTTCTTCTATCTCATAATAATCCATGAGCATTTGTGCTATTTTAAATTTCATTCCAATGTTGAAACGATAAATCTTTTTCGTTTTCTGGTATTTTTCCATAAGTAGGCCAATCCCCTGCAATAGCTTCTTTCCATTCTTCATCGGTCAAGTTTGGATAAACAAATTTTTCTTTTGGAGTTTCTAAACAGAACAATACTTTCGTGTCAGGATGATGTTTCCAAAGAGAACCGTCTGGATTCTCTCTTACGCTGTCCCACCCACAATCCTTAAACATGTAGTAATATTTAAAAAACGACATTTCTTTGTTCATATACTCTTGAAGCGATTGTTCTGTCCACCTTTGATCGGCTAGAGGGCCGGGACCACCAAAATCTTTTTGTGCGATTAAGTAATCTGACCTTCTAATAAATTGCGCTCTCTCTGAATATTGACCATGACCTTGATCTCCCGCTAAATCTACATAAAAATTACCTTCTATAAGAATATCATTTTTAAATGTTTCAATCATATTCTCTGTAATAACAGTTTCTAGTGAATGATCTACTTGTATGTAAAAAGCGAAGTCGCTTTGGCATTGAGAAAAAAGTTGAACAGTTCCCGCTCCACATCCAATATTAATAGCGTTATGTATAACTCTATCGCACATTCCAGACTCAAGGAACTGATCTGCATATTTCTCTCCACCATTATTTAAAACAACTACTTTCTTATCAAATCTAGCATTCTTTTTGATAGACAAAAGAAGTGCCAGCAACTCTTGCGGTCTATTGTAATCTAAGATTAAAATCTCTGTCATTTTGTTTATCCTATTCCTGTTAGTTTTTTGTTTTCGAATTGCTTAGGTAAATAAATTCTAAAGTGAGGAGCATCTAACCAAAATTTTAAGTCATTATGATCCTTGCCTAAAGTCATACAAATCTGATCTCCAACCAGATAATATTTTCCAGAATTAACCTTGGCCTTTTCTTGTAAAACCTTTAGCTCCTCTTCTTTTAATTTCTCGGCTTCTTCTTCTGGATTTAGATATACTATATCGTAGTTAAAGAATTTATTTCTTTGTTCTGAAAGTTTTTCTTCACAAAGACAATTCAGTTCAAATTCTATACCTGAGACTCTAAGGTAATCTAAGAAAGACTCGGAAAACTCTTCGGCAAAATAAACTACTTTCGAGATTTTTGATTTAAAAAATTCAAGTGCTTGTGTATTTATTGGTTTAGTAGTAATTATCTCACAAGGTCTAGCCGATAATTTTAAAAGGGTAGACATATTTTGTTCGTTGTGAGTTATGTCCATTCTAATTCTAACCTCCGCATCATTGATAACAGGTTTCGTTGGAATGGAAGAAGGAACGATGTCAATAATTTTCTGAGTATATTCTTTGCCAACAAAAACAGTCTCTTGGGTTTGATAAGTATTATACTTTAATCTTTTGAAGCACTCGTTGGCAATTTGCTCTGGCTGAATAAGATCAATCATCTTAGGATCTTCGTGATTTGAAAAAGAAGGCTTCCTACCGCCCCTATCAGATTCGATTATCGAAGCTTTTTTTTCATTCCACAAGGGTCTGCAAGACGCTGCATAAGTATGAGCGTATATGCTTACAGTAGGAATGTCTAACGCAGAAGCAATGTGAACGGGTCCAGAGTCAATACCTACATGACACATAGCATTTTGAATTATGTAACAACTCTGCTTAAAGGTCGTGTTGTTAAAAAACGCATCGACTCCTTCTATAACTGGATCTTCTTTTGTTCCTATTTGAAAGATTTTAACGCCCCTTTTATCGAATTCTACTTTTAGAATTTTTACTACATCATTCCAGTAAGAATAATTTTTTGTTGGAACTTTATTACTGTTATGAATAGTAATATATTTTTCATCTCCTATTGGAAAAAAATGAGGTCTAAGCACAGGCTTATTAGCCTCTACATTTAAATCTCTCCTATATACTTCTGCTAAATGTGCCATGTTTACCTATCAAGACCGTTGTGCATATAATTAAGATACTTTTGCGTTCCCACAAATGGCAGAAAGGCAATATCAAAATATCCTTTATGATCTCCTTGTCCTTCTAAAAGAAGAAGATTCTCCATCTCTCTTTTGAACGGCAGCAACTTATGGACATAAGGGCTGTCTTCTATCATGGGAAAGAATACTGGATTTGTAACAAAATAAATATTATACTCTGGATACTTCTCTTTCAATCCTTGCATCAATGAATTCATCATCAATACGTCACCCGCGCTTTCTGGCATCACGACCACAATTCTTTTCTCGTCTTCTCCCTCAAAATATTCTGTAATATCCTTTGGTTTTTGATGTATCTTTTGATTTTTTTCTAAAGCGTGTCTTCTAAGATATTCGTAAACAAAACCTCTACCCTTGTCTTTGATAATTTGAACACCTTTTACAATCTCTATAGATAGATCGTTCAACTTTTTGTCAAACATTCTATCATAGATATCAATAAGCCACTCTTTTGAACCAACACCGTCATTGGTATCAAAAGAAACTTCGATATCAGTATTTGCCAGCTTTTGTTCAAAATTAAAATCCCAATTTGTCTTTGGAAAACTTTGTATAATCTCTTTAAGTCTAGCTACTGTTTTATCAGCATCAAATCTATCTTTAATGCACTTTTGAGCTTTGCTAACCAATGAATCCTTTTCGTCTTGTGGCATATCCTTTACCCTGATAAGATTTTCACAAATAGATTCTGGAAGAGTTGTCGCCTTGATAAATCTTGTCATAGGCTCTCTGTATTCAACCCACTTCAAAGGTATGCCGCCATCCTTTTCATAACAAGAGTCTAAACCGCAAGAATATTCCGTGACAAGCGTGATCAGACCCGCAGCTTTAGCTTCTTGAATTGGAAGCTCTTGACCTCCGCTAGTAAACGGGTGACAATAGACATCCATAATATTATAGATGCTGTTTAACTGCTCTTCTGTAACCCCGAATGCGTTGCTCTTTGTTACCATAGAATCTTTTGTTCCACAGTGATCGCAAGTTTGATTCTCGCCGTCATAAGGTCTTATAGAAAAATTTTTGCATTTAGGGCAAATGTAGGTGGCGAGAATATCGTTCTTGTCGATACCTTTTTCTTCAACATATTTTACAATATCCCAAGTATTTTGGTCTACCTTCCAATCTGTATGTAAAAGCAGTTTTGGATTATCTTCTGGAGAACACTTTTCTTTGAACTGTTTAAAACCTTCAAGTAAATTAGGCACAGACTTTCTAAGTTGATTTTTAAAAACAAATCCAGTAACAAAAGAATTTTCTAAACCATGATCTGCTCTTAATTTTTGCCTCTCTTCATCTGGCAACCTATAAAAAGAAGAATAGTCAACTGCTCCATGTAGAGTTTCTACATCAAAGCCCTTTTTGTTCATCTCTTCCTCTGCGAAAGATGCCCAAACTAAAAACTTATCAACTAATGGAGCTACGGTATAAGCTTGATCTAGAATAGGCAAACTGTCCAAAGTGGTCCAAATGACACTACCTATCTTGCCAATCCAAGGCTTTTTTGCCCAATCAAAAGCCCAAATATCTTCAATACCTACTACTACATCTGGTTTTTCTTTTTCGATGATTTCATCAATAGTATAGTTCCCATATTCAGCTAATCTCTTTTTATACGGGTCTGAATTGATCTCTTGAAGTGCAGATGGCTTGATTGGAAATGTCCCGTAGGATGTCCAAGGTGTTCTTAGGTCTGCTCCAAAACGAACGCCGTTAGCCGCTTCGACAACTTCAATATCAGGATCTTCATGGAGGCGGCGAAGAACATTTTTCATATTCTTTCCGAATCCAGTAACCGCTTTTGAAAAATTAGATATGAATAAAACCTTGTGCATAGAATCAAAATTTTAAAATAGATTTAATTAACGTAAGCATCTATATTTTGATTTACATATTGCTCTACGGTCTGCCAATCATAATCGCCTATCACTTCTTGTAGTTTGGAATTATCTGCTTTTGTAAATTTTTGATATTGACCTTTTAGTTCTATTGGCATTGGGATCTCAGTAATGACTGAATTAGACTTTAATTTTACAATTTCTGCGACATCCCTAAATGAAGTTGTCTGCCCTGTGCCTACGTTAAAGACACCAGAATCATCATAATCTAACATTCTGTAATGTATTCGACAAACATCATCAATAGAAACAAAATCTCTTTTATATTTTTCACTGTTCTCAAATATTTTTATTTCGCCATTTCTTTGAGCTTGTTTGATAAACTTAGATACAGGACTAGCTTGTTCGCCTTTTTTATCTTCTCCTAACCCATATACATTAAAA
>Ga0181398_1000019_pt1 | contig 42646 bp, 39 predicted proteins | sample 21SPOviralmetaG_FD_130127 | JGI IMG/M metagenome (GOLD analysis project Ga0181398, IMG submission 130127) | Marine viral communities from the oligotrophic San Pedro Time Series (SPOT) site, San Pedro Channel, CA, USA - 21 SPOT_SRF_2011-04-29 | ecosystem: Environmental > Aquatic > Marine > Strait...
GGTAAAGTTGGGTTTCATAATTCTGTAAGATCTGCTGAGAAAGGTAGAGCTTTAGGATTAGGCGTTTTAGGTTGGCACACGTATTTACAAGAAAAGGGCCTACCATTTGAAGGATTATTAGCACAATATGAAACACGTAAAATATTTTCACAAATTAAAATTGAATCGGAAAGAGCCTCTATGGCGCTTGCTGAAGAATTTGGCGAACCTCTTTGGTGTGTCGGCACTGGGATGCGTAACACTCACCTTAGGGCTATTGCTCCTACCGTTAGTAACAGTAAGCTTAGCGGTAATGTATCTCCTGGTATTGAGCCTTGGGCTGCTAATGTATTTACTGAGCAAAGTGCTAAAGGTACTTTCATCCGCAAAAATCCCACATTGGTTAAGCTCTTTCGAAGACTTAAAATCAATAATGAAACTACTTGGTCTAAGATCTTAAAAGACGGAGGATCAGTACAAGGGCTAAAAGAACTTAATAAAGTTATGGTTGGTCCTTATAATGATATACCAGCTAAAGATGTATTTAAAACATTTAAAGAGATTAATCAATTAGAATTAATTAATCAAGCAGGTATCAGGCAGCAGTATATAGATCAAAGCGTAAGTTTAAACTTAGCTTTTCCTAGTGTTGCCACGCCTAAGTGGATAAACAAAGTACATTTTGAAGCTTGGAAAAAAGGTATTAAAACCTTATACTATACTCGCACTGAGTCAGTGTTACGTGGAGATATTGCTGAACAAGCAATGGATGACGGCTGTCTTAGTTGTGATGGATAACAAAAAAAAGGGCTCTCGTAATGAGGGCCCTTTCTTGTTACAGGATCTTTGGGTATGGTGCCCATTTTTTTTTATCCTATTTCTTTTCTTTTAATTCTTCAATTAATTGTTGTAATTTTTCTACATCTTTTTGCAAGTATTCTATTCTTAAATCTTGCTTTGCATCATCTGGCAATGCACCCATCTCACCTCTAGGCCATTTAATTCTAAATTCATCATTTAAAGTTTGATTATATTGTAACCTTGAAACATCTTTTTCTAACGTAGATATTTCAGCAGTAAGATCAAACCATATTCCAGCTATAGTTACAATACCAGCAACTACACCTATTAATGTTTTAATATCTAGCTGAACTTTTGATGTTTCATCTAATTTCATCGTCTGTAAATTTTATCTTCTAGATTATCTAAACGTTTATCATGATCTTCAGCAAGCTTATCCATCATTTCTTCAAGATATAAAAGCTTTTGATCTATAACTTCATGCGACTGTTGAGGTGGTAGTTTTTTAGCCTCTTCAATACCAGCTTTGTTTACCTGAATTTGCTCAGTCAAAGTAGTATAAGTCATTGTTATAGATATTAAACCACCTACTATTAATATAATAGTTTTTAAATCTAAACTTAAATCTGGCTTTCCATCGCCGTCTATGTCTACACCCACTTCGTTACTCATAATTTCATATTATTTTTTTAAAGATTTAAGCATTCTATCTATAATGCTAGCTTGTTTTTTATGCATTTTTGATGCATTTTTTAGTTCTTTACTAACTTTTTTTAATTTAGCTTTCATTTCTTTTTTATTTTAACACAGTTGTTAACCATTTTAGTTTTACCACTTTTAGTTTTTTTTCCACTCGGTGATTTTTTCTTGCCAGCAGCTCTATAACCTTTCCAGCACGTCATTTTTTTCATTAAAGGAGATTCCATGTTTATTTATTTTTAATTAAAATTTGTATCAAAATTATTGTTTCCACTATTAAAATCATTTGAAAAATCAAATGAATCACTAAAAGGTGATTTAGAAGATGACTTTCTAGATTTTTTGAAGTCTTTATATGGACCCACAGCATACTCTGACCAACCTAATGCTCTAGATATTTTTTGCCATCCTTCCATGTCTTCTGTCATTACAGCTCTCATATTATTAAATTTCATTAAAAGTCTATCTGCAGGAAAATTAGTTGCTGCTGAAATTACATTAGAACTAGCTAAATATGCTGGGTTTTTACTGTCCATTAATCCTAACTTTTTAATGTCTTTATAGTTCCAAGATATTGCGTTACCTGCTGCTCTTAGTTTTCTAATTTTAGTATCTAAACTAGGTACAAAGTCTAAAGCTTCTAAAGCTACATTAGCATATTCTGGTCTAGATTTTTTGTTTTCATTATAAACTTTAATAAGCATATTTTTTAAAGTAGAAACAGCAGCGCCTTTAATACCAGATCCTCTTAACATAGTGTCTAGCATTCCGTTAACAGTTCTAATATTTCTATCTTGTTTGCGTTTTTGAACATTAGGATTAGCCGCTTGCTCATCAGTTTCCCATATATCACCAAACATAGCATTAGACATTCCATTAAACAATAAGTTTTGAGCTACACTGTAGTATATTATTTTTCTTATGTTTTCTCCTTTATTACCTCTACCCGCCATCAAATCTTCAACGGCTCTTTTAGTTATTCTAGTGTATTGTGCAGGAGTGTTGTTAAATGCTAATATTGCTCTTCCTGAAATACTAGCTTGCTCAGAACTAAGCATAGATGTTGCCGCTGATTGTTGGGTTTGTTCAGATATTAATCTAAAATCTTCAAAAGCTTTATCTCCTGCTTCTTTTTCAGACATACCTTGTTTTTTATATGTTCTAGTTCGATTAACTAAAAATGTAGCACCACCTGAAGCTATTGCCGCGGCATCTGCAGCTCTAGTAACTATATATCCTTTTTGAAGAATTAAATTGGTTAAACCTTTAATACCGTTAGATTGTGCTGCTTCAGCAACTTCATTCTGGCTAACATCTATTTTGTCTCCTCCCATTCTATCTTGAAGATAATCACTATTCCATATTCTTCTAACAGCCGCAGAATATACAGGAAGATTTCCTATAACCATACCTGCAGCTATCGGGTTGTTATCAGAGGCATTAAGATAATTTATAGAAGAAGTTAACTGCATTACACCAGATTTTACGTTTAAAGACATGGTTACAGCATTGGCTCCATTTAACCAATCAGCCATCCTGTTTTCCCATTCGTTTTTAGATGGCTTTCTGTTTCTACCTGATTTAATTCTAGTTATCATATTTTCTAATGCAACTCTATATTTAGTTCCATATTTTGCTTCTAAATTATTTAAATTTTGTTTAGAATATATTTGATTAATGTTGTTTGTAAATCCTGTTGCTTCTAAATATTTAGCTCTTTTAACAGTTCCTAATCCACTTCTTAAATCAGTACCCATAGTACCTGTTAGCCACATTTCAGTAGGTGGAGGATAACCATCACCTTTTGTCATTTCTATTAATTTGTCAGAAAAAGCTACAAACTCAGGATTTGCATCAACATAGTTTATAACATCTTTTAAATTTTGTTTGCTTAATCCAGGTACTTCCATACCTTGCCTTGCCCAGTTATAAATTCTAATAGCATTTTCGTTAGTAAAACCTTTTACATCACTATTTTTTCTTAACCGTTTAGGAACATTTTTTAATTGTTTTTTTAATCCTAACCAAGACATTTCGACGTTTCTAGTGTCTATACTAGCAAGATTTTCTGCTTTATTTAAAGGATCTATTAAATTTTCTTTATACCAAGCAAATTGTTGTTCACCTAATTTACCTTTTGATAAAGTTCTATATATTAATCCTTTAAAATCTTCTGCAGATGATGGAATCCATATATCATCTCTTACTTTTTCACCTAAAAGCTTTGCTTGAGCCGCTGAATAATTTCTTATTTCTGAAGATCCATCTCTAATAATAGCGTTTAACTCTGAGCTTAAGTCTTTTGAATCAAAAGATTTTTTAATATTTTGTGATATTTCAATATCTTTAATACCTAATCTATTTAAAACCTCTGCGGTTGAAGTATTGTAAGGTAAATTTTCACCTTTAGCAACACCTGTTCCTTCGTCAGCAAGCTTTATTAATTCAAAATTATTATCATCTACTTTTATTTTTTCTTTTATAGTTTCTTTTTTTAATGAGTTTTCAAAAAGTATAGTTTCTGATGTAACTAAATTTGGATCACGCTTCATTAAAGTTTGTAATTCTGTTAAAACTGTAGCTTTTTGCTTTGCAGGTATAGTGCTAGCTATTTGTTCTGCCATAGTAATGTTTGTCATACCAGGCTCTGTTAACATAACTTGATTTTTCATTTGTGATAATGTAGAAAAAACATTTGAAGTAAAATTAGTTCCAGCTGTTGCTTTTTCTCCAATAATGGGGCTAAAACTTGTAGTTCCACCCATATCTCCACTGTCATTAAAATTAGATAACTCTTTAGGTATCACATGTTGTTTAGCTACATTTTTCATGAAATAATCTAATTTTTTCTCAAAATCTGCTTTAGATTTAAAACCAGCAGGTTGAAACATAAAATCTGTAAAATTAAGCAACTGTAAAGCGTGTTCAATATGATTTGCTGGTGTTTTTCTTAAATTTCCTTTTTTATCAGTATATTCAATTTGTTTACTACCTTCAACAGCTATGCTTTCTACTTTATACAAAGACTTTATTAAACCTGTAGCTATATTTGTTTGTTGACTAAAGCTTAATAACATCATTTCTTTTGCCATTGTTTTTTCTTTACCAGGTTTAGCCTCAGCGTAAACATCATACATACTCATTATAAAATCTTTTGCTACAGCTTGATTTGCAGCAGCGGTTTCAGCATATGTAAAAGGAACCTTTTCTCCATTTTTAAGTATAAATTTACCATCAGTTCCTTTTTTAAATCCACTTTTAGTTAACAATCCATAAGCATAAGTGTTTAATTCTTCAGCTCTTTTTAATGTGTTGTCTCCGTATTTTTTCTTTAATTCAATTTGTTTATCAGTAATTTTTTGTTTAAAAAGACCCCAAGCAGGTATAAAAAAAGCTTCTCTTTCTGTAATTTCTTTTTCAGTTAATTTTCTTCCTGATTTAAACGATCCTTTTCCTGTATAATTATCAATAAAAACTTCATTTCCTCCACCTTCTTTTTCTGATCCTTTTTTAAAATTTACAAATTTTAATTTACCATTAACTGTTTCAAGCCTCATGTTACTTTTGCTTCCAATACCTAAAGTTTTTATAATGGCGTTAACTTGAGTTTTGTCTAAACCTTCAAGTTTACCCATGTTTTTTAAAACTTTTTTCATATAATTTTGAAAAAGTTTTTGTTTTCTAGGGCTTTTGTTTAATTCGCTATAAGATACATTTTCTGGATTTAATCCTAAACTTCTTGCTATGTTAGCAGTGCTTTTTGCAGCCTCCTTTTGCATTACTTCAAACTCTTCTTTAGTAAAATCAGAATTTTCTAATATTAAAACTTCTGTTTCAGCAAACAATTTATCAGCGGCCTTTTTTTCAGCAAGTTTCATAAAACTTTCAGGAACAAGCTTAATCATGTAAGATTTTACTTCTGCAGTAGCTTCACTATTGTTTATAATAGTTACCATATCGTTTATTGAAAAACCACCAGTTTTTACTTTTTCTTTTAATTCTGTTTCTACACCCTCAAATATATTTTTAGAATCAACAAACCTAGATTTACCTTTACCCATATTTTCTATGACCTGTAAATCAAGACCCATTTTTCTGCCTACATCTTGAGCTTGCTTTATATTTAAAGATTTATTTATTAAATCAATTATTCCTTTCATGGTTTGAGCAACAGCAGCTTGTTCTTTTGTACTTCTTGGCCCTAATTGATTACTTCTTTTACCATCGCTAATACCTATAGCATTGTATATATCTTTTAATTCAATATTTCTTTTTAATCTATATTGAGGATTTCCATTAATTACTTTTCCAGTTGATTCGTATAATAAGTTTCTAACATTATTAAACATACCCGTAGGCATTCCACCAATAAGTTTTGTTTTAAAAACTGTTTTTCCAGCTTCTTTACTTGCAATCTTATCAATAACCGGATTACCTTTTGGACCCATTAATAAAACCGTTTCAATAGGCGTGTTAGCTTCTTGAATAATTTTTAAACTCCATTTTAAGTTTGCAGGATTTGCTAAAAAAGCTAAAGCTTTTCTTTGATCTTTTTTATCAAAATTATCTTTAGAGTTTCTTATTTTATTAGCAGGTATACCAATCATTTCACTTAAAAGCTCTCCGCTAAAACCTTGTTTTCTTGCTAAATCGTTTACATTTTTAAATGTGCCTTTAAAATCAGGATTTAAAACAACTCCTGCAAAATCTAATTTACCTTTATTTATTACGTCTTTATATTTAGGTAAATAATCGCCTTTATTATCTTTTAAACGAATGGTGGGTGGACCGTCTAATACATTTATTTTTTTATTAGTTTTAGCAATTCCAGATCTTCCAGCTGAACCAGGACTTAAATCTAAGTTTTCAAAACTACTAGTTTTAAAAGTTTCACTATAACCTTGTTGAACCTGTCTTTCTTCTGAAATTGTTAAGTTGTCAATACTTGATGTGAAGCTGGTTTGCTTAAACTGCTCAGTACCCAGTTTGTTTATTCTTAAGTTATATAAATTACTTGTTTGTTCGGCTATTGGCAAATTTTTTTCCCCAACTTTTGAAACATCATAGTCTAAAAATCTTTGATAATACTCTTGTTCAAGATCTTTCTTAAACTGCTCATAAGTTACACCCTCACGATTACCCTCTAAAGTTCTTGTATACAATCTTTTCATTGAAGCCGCAAAAACAGGTTGTGCAGCTTTTAATATTAAAGCTTTATCTTTTTCGTTTTCTAAAGTCTTTAAAAATTCTTTTGTAGGTTTACCGTCATTCCAACCTTTTCTATCTTTAAACAGTTCGTTAGTTACAGTGTAGCTTTCTTTTTTAACCGCAGTTTCTTCAGCTTCAATTAATTTAGAATCTCTTTGTGTAGTTTTTTCATCTACTACAATACCTATAGTTCCATTACCTCTTTCTACAAACTGTATGTTTCTGTCTTTAAAAGCATTCATCTCTGGCGCTAACATGTCAACAAATTTCTGAGCTTTACCAGTTTTCATTTCCCTTAATGCTTCAAAGAAATAACTTTGTATTTCCGAAGCTTTTGTGGGAGGATTACCTTTATAACCTACAAGATCAAAGTTTGTTTTAATATCTTTTATTACTTCAGTAATAAAATTAGGGGCTTCAGCTGTATAATATAACTCTGGTCTAGAAAATATTTGAACTACATAAGCTAACTGCTCTTCTTTTGACATATTTTCAGACATAGCAACACCATCTTTTTCATACGCTTTTTCCATTATTACTCTAAACCTTCTTAAGCCTCCTTTAGGAAGTCCAGCTGCTTCAATACTTTCAGGACTCATTTTAGGTAGTCTGTTCATAACATCACCTACAATTCTAGGTTGAGAATTAGGAAATTTTTTATTAGTAACACTTCTAACGTAGTGAGTCATTTCATGATTAACTAAATCTTGAATACTACCAACAACCCCTTCTTCTATCATTTTATTAGCCAATCTTTTATTAACTAATACTTCATATTTTCCATTTCCAAGATCATTAAATCTAGCAGGAACTTCCACACCTTTATCAGCATCCCATAATTTTTCTCTTGCAACTTTTGCATCTGAAACAACAGTTAAAACGCCTGATTTAATATCACCACCACCTTTTTTTAGAATATTAGTGATTGGATCCATTGACTTTGTTTGTAAAGTTTTTTGTAAGTTTGGATCATCTATACTAATTAAAGCACCACCATTTCTAAGTTCAACAACTTTTTGTAAATTGTTTATTGATTGATCATAAGATTTTACTAATTTTTTTTCTTTATTAGTTAGCTTTCTATCGACCATTTCTAGTGTTTTACCTTCAAGGCCAGTTAGTTTAGCTTCTTTTGTTAAAGCAATTCTTTTAGTATATAAATCTCTTATTGTTTTATTTATTTGATTTGTTCCAATAAAATCAGTTCCTTTCATGTGAAAAACACCAGTACTAGCAAATAATAAACCATTTAAAGCAACTCTTTTAGATACTTCGTCCATGTCTCCATAAAGCTCATTAAATGCAGCCATGAAATTTTCGTTTCCTTTTAAATCTTCTATTTGTTTTTCTAAAATATGACTAGCTTCGGAAGCCGCTACACCCATTACAGCTGTTTTTATTCCGTTTTGAAAAAATGGATCCATAACTGATTGTCCTCCAGCAGAGTTTGATATTCTAACTCCTCTGGCTAACACACCACTAACACCAAATATAGCTCCAGTTCCAGGTGGAAAACCTAACAACCTCATTTTTGCTTCTTCAACACCACCTGTAACCATTGTAGCGCTAAGTTTTTCCCAAGTTGATCCAGATTTTAATGCTTGTTGTATCCATTTAGCAGCGCCTAAATAATTCATAGCACCTCCTGTTACAGCTGTTAAAGCCATAATTTCACCAAACAATGGTACAAATCCTCCAGCCATTTCAGCAAAAGTTGGACCAAAAGTAATTTTTAATGCTTCTAATTGCTCAGGAGTAAACTGTGCGGCAGGCATTTTACCATCTATAATGTCTTGCGCATATACCTCGTTGTATTCTAAATTAAGGGCCTCAACATTTCTTTTTAATTGTATCGTACCTCCTGCGTCATAATCAAGGCCAACAGTATCAGCTAAAGCTTCTATAGCAGCACCACCAAAAATAGCAAGATTACTATCTGATTTTATGTTTTGAATATCTTTGTTTAAATAAATAGTTTCCCAAACAGCATCAAGCTCTCCATCAACAGCTTCTAAATTATCTTTAAATATTTTTATTTTGTTTTTATCGTCGTCGCTAATTATAGTTGTAGTCAAGGTATTACCCAAAAGTCTTTGATAGTCAAAAACAGAAATATCATAATAACCAGTTTTTTCATCTGCAGTAAAACCATGATAACTCATCATAGATTTTTTACTATAAGGAACTGCTCCAAATTTAAATCTAATATTTTCATTTCTACCATCAGTCAGTATATCTAGTTTTTCAGTATACTTTGTGTCTGCAAATAATTCTGCGCCCTCTTGAGTTGTTAAACTTCTATCTATAACTCTTAATCCAGTTATGTAATCTGAAAGAGAAGACTGCATTGAATCATAACTTTGATTATATATGTTTCCTTTTGTTTTTCTTTCCTCAGCTCTAGTAAAAGCATCTTTACCACTAACGAAATTTAAATCTGATAATTCTTTGTATTTTTGATCGTACGCTTCTTTATAACCTATAGTTTTAAGAATTCCACCTGGGGTTTGAATTTGTCTTGATTCTGAGTTAGCGTAAGCTTTTGCGGCAAGCCTAGCATTAGTATTTATTTGTTTACCAAAACTTTTAATCTTATCTTGTTCTGTTTCTATTTGAATTTGAATGCTATCATACCATTTTTTTTCATCAAAATTGTCTCCATTAGAAACTTTTTCAGGTGGACCTTGAAGCAATTGACTTTTTAAGTCACTAATTTTTTTATTTGTAGTTAATATAGATCTATTAATTTCGTATAGTTTTGTTTCAAATTCATTTGTATCTTTTAATCTAGCAGCATGTGATTCGTTTTTAAAATCAGTTCTTGATTCAAGAGAATATTCTTTATTATTTTTATAAATATTATTTCTAGTTTCTTCTATCGCTGCAGTTCTTTTAAAAGTATTTATTAAATTACTTTTTGTTCCATATAGTTTTGCAAAATCTCTTTTAGAAAAATTTAATTCAGTGTCTAATTTAACATCTTCATAAACAGCATCAATAAGTTTATTCATTTCATCATCGCTGTAATTATAGTTGGCAATTCTATCATCTTTAAGGTTTAAACCTACAATGCTAGGATCTTTAAAAGCATTAATAAAGTTTTCTGCAGCATTATCAGCTATAGCATTCATCTGATCAGCATCGTATTTAACAGCACTAGAACTGTCCGATAGCTCTATTTGAGTAGAAACAGAATCCATATTTGGATTAAAATCTGGTTGTTCATCTGTAAAATAATCTTCTGGAGCAAGACCCGTGTTCTTGTAAACATTACCTACAAGACTAGATGTTTTACTATTATTTTTTAAAAACTCAGCTATTTGATCATAAGCTTCAGGGTTTTTAATTAACTGCATTGAGCCTTGAGTATTTCCTCGTACATTTTTAAACAAAGGTATTTCTGTTGTTTCTCCAGTTTCAATATTAGTTAATGAAATTACATCAAGACCTGGTTTAAATGGTATATCTACTTTTACTCCAACACCTTTGGTTTTAAATATAGAGTTTAAATCTCTTTTTATATTGTCTTCATTAGCAACATCTTCACCTTCAGGAAGTATGCTTTCAAATTCTTTTTTACTTAAAACAACATTAGGATCTGATGAAACCGAAGAAGTATCTACCAAGTCTAATTCCGTATTCACTATTGGCGCTACAACATCTGTCGACACCACATCCGCGCTTGTTGCGGTGTCCGTTTGAAAATCTGGAGAAACTTCTTCATCAACAATTATTTCTTCGTTTTCTTTTTCAGCTTTTATTTCAGGATTTTTTATTAAATATTCTTCTAAAGTAGTTCCTAAGCTATTAACTTTTTCGTCAATTTCTTCTTGAGAATAAGTAAAATCTTTGTACTTGTATATAGTCATAATTTAATTTTATTTAATCTGGTAATTTTGCTCTATCTTGGTTAGTATAATAATTCCTAAATTCTTTTTGTTCAGCAGCAGTTCTGTTAAATACATATCTTTCAATAGTTTTTCTTAAAGACTTATTACTAAAAGAGTTATAAGATGGTTGCATTTCCCATTTTCTATTTTTAGGGTTTCTAATCCATAAAGATTGCAAATCTACTTTATTAACTTCCGCATTTATTTCATCTTCTGTTTTTACTGTTTCACCTCTAATTGCAGCAGCTTTTGCTTCTGCTTTTAACTGCTCTCTTACTTTTGTTCTTGCTGTCTCACCACTTGCGGCTTCTAAACCTAATTCATTTTTTAAATAATTTTCATGTATACCTACGTTGGTAGCGCTCCACTCTTGTTTTGGTTCAATTGCTCCAGGAATATCACGGTTTTGAGTAATCTCTAATTCAAGTATGTTTTTAGCAACACTTTGCATATATATATTTTGATCTTCAGCTTTACTAACTTGACTAAACTTTTCTTTTAAATAAATAAATTCATCAGGATCAGGTTCTATACCGTTATTGTTTTTTGTAACAAATTGTTGGATGTCAAACTTTAAATCTTTAAAACGCGAAGAGTCTATTTTTGAAAATGTATCTTCAGTATATTTTTCGTATAATTCTTCTCTTAAAATATTTTCTTTTTCAGGTAACGTAAGATCACTAAAGTCTTTAAAATTATTTACAATAATTTCTTCACCATTTCTATTAACAACTATATTCCAAGGATCAGTTCCCATTTTTAATGTGTTTTGCATTTGAGCTTTTAAATCACCTATAGCGTTTGGATCTTTTGTTGGATTATTTAACATTACCTCAATGGTAGAATCAATTTCTCCATTAAGAGTTTCATTAGCTCTTATCATGTTTTGATCTACTATTTCATATCCAATGGTTCTAGATTTTCCTTCAACTTGAGTAACAACATTTGCTGTAGCTCCTTTTCCACCCATAATGTATAAACCATCTATCTCTCCATCTGCAGTAATACCAGAGGCTTCATTTATAGATCCAGTGTTTATTGTTTCGCCTATTTGTCTTATTAAGCCGCCTGTAATGTTTTCTCCTTCTACGTTTATTAAGCTTGCAAAATCTTTTTTGAATGATAATTTAAAATTATTTTTTTCTAAATGTTCTTTAGTTTCATCACTTAATTCGTTCCAAGCTTCCGAACCTTTTTTTATAGTAGTTTCCACTGAAAGTATTGATGCACCACTAGGAAAACCATTACCACCTTGTTCTATTGATTTACCATCTCCTATTAGTTGATCACGCGAGTAAGACGCACCTTCTATTGATAAATTTTTTAAACCAAAAGCTGTCATCATGCTTATGTCTTGCTCTAGTTCGCCATCACCAGCCCAATAATGAGTACTTAGCATACCAGCTTCCCCAACACCATCAAAATCAATTAAATCTCCTATGGCATAAGAATTATTTTGAATTGCATTTGTTTGATAAATATTAGCTTGATTTATTATAGCTTGATTTGCTGATCTTTGTTCTTTAGTTATATTAGGGTTTGTTTCATTTTCAGTTGCCGCAGCAATAGAACCTTTATAAGTTCCATCACCTTCTAACAAGTATTTTACATTTCTTAAATATGCTTCCCATAAATCTCCTTCTTTTTTACCTTTATAATTACCTTGATTAGTAATAGCGTTTTTCCATTGAAGGTTTGCTATTTTAGATTGAGCCCCTTGAACTCTTAATTTATTTTTTTCAGCTGATGCAGCTCTAGCTTTTCTAGCTTTTTGTTGAGCTAATAAACCTGCGGCTACACTTTTACCTAAATTTTCTATAGCTTTACCATAAACGTTTAAAGATGTATCACGTAAAATTTGTGGATTATCATATGCTCCCATGTTGTATTTATTTTAATTCTTTATTTTTTTACCAGCTGCTCTATAATCTGCTCTACTTTTTCCATAATTTCCAGGAGCTGCTTGATACTGTTTAAAACTAACTTGACCCGTTGTGTCTCTTCCGGTTAAAGATGCGGCAGCGATTGTGCCAACAGCGCTTAATGCTGAACCATATCCTGCAGCTGTTGCAGTGTTTGCATCAATAAGATTTTGTGAAGCTTGCTGCTCTTGACCAGCGGCTCTGTTAAGATCCATATTTATTCTTTGTTCATTAGCACTAAACATAAACTGCTTACCTTGTGCATCAGCGGCTTGTAGTCTTTGTCCTTCTGATATAGCAATATTTTGTAATCTTTGTTGTTCAGACATTTTCATTTGCTGAAGCTGTTGTTCTCCTTGTGCTTTTAGTTTTTCGTTTGTAGCTTCTTGCTGTTCAATATTAGCAGAAACACCTTTTTTACTTTGCAAAGCAGCTTGAGCTAAAGCAGTTGCACCACCAGCACTTGCACCAGTTGCTCTTAACGTATCTAAAGTGTTTGCTAAAGCAATATCTGCTTGTTCCATTTGTATTTCTGCTGCTTGAGTAGCAACGCCTAAGCTAGCAAAAGGATTATTTATTTGTCCAGAAAGATCTGTAGCTAAATTAGATAAATTTTTTGTGTTTGCATAAGGATTTGTAATTGGAGTACGTCTTCTTTTAATTGCTTCCATTTTAATTTGAGCAGCTTGCTGAGCTGCCCTTGCTCTTCTTGCCGCTTTTCTACCTTGGTTAGCTTGAACCGCTCCACCAACTACACTTAATGCTGTGCCTGCAATTGCTGTAAATGCTGCCATAATTAAATTATTTTTATTATTTCATAAGATGGTTTATCATCTACTTGATAACCTATTTCTTTGTGAGTGTTTATTAAGTTTTTATTTCTTCCAATGCTAAGTATAATTTTAAAACCACTTTCTTTTGCTACATGTTCTATTCCTGCGATTAATAATTTTATAGCATCATTTTTATCTTTGCTTTTGTAGTTTACATTAGAAACAATCCACTCTAACCAAGCAACTTTAGAATTTGTTGTATACATAAATCCAGCTACAATAGGTGTTTTATTTTTTTCAACTATAAAACCACCTGTACCATTTTCTGGCAACATATCTTTTGTAGGATGATTAACCCATTCAGGCCAACCATTCCAAAGTTCTACTAAAGTATTCCAATCAGAATCTTTTAATTTTCTTATATTTAATTTCATTTAATATGATGATTCTACTATTTCAGAAGACACAGAAAATAATTCTTTTTTACCATAACCTCCAACGTTACCTTTATTATTATCTAATACAAATTTAGTTTCAGCAAAAAATCCTTTTACTCCACCTATGTTTTGACCAAATATAACCTCAGCGTTTTGTACTTCTGTACTATTTACTATATTAGCAAAATATTTATTTTCTTTTCTTTTAAAAGTATTAGCCCATAAACTAGTTTCTAAATCATTTAAAGTTAAGGGTTGATAATATTTAAAAACAGGTAATCCTGTAGTTTTAACGTTTGTTGAACTAAGCGTTGGTGTAATTGCTGAAGAAACTTCTGAAGCAGTAAAAGAATTCATTTCCCATTCTGTACCGCCTTCATAATTTATTGTTTTAAAATTTTTAACAACAGATGGATTTGCATTTAAAACTAACGTTACTGATGAATTATTTGTAACACCATAAAAATTAGCGTATTGATTTAGATAATCTGAATTAAGAGTATGATGCTTATATACTGCTGATCCAGTGCTAGAAGTGGAATAAAAATTAGCACCACTACTAATCATTGTTGATGGTTTAAAGCTTATAAAACTTGTCCAACCTAAAACAGTTTCATCAAACATAACTGTAGAAAATGGCTCTCTCCAACATATAATAACCTGAAGTGCTGGTATTTGTTTTGTTAAATTAGCAACAAAAATTGCAGGATTACCTGGACTACCTATTGTTGTCACGCTAGTTATAGTACCATAAAATTCTCCTGTTATTTGACCAGAAGTAGTATAACTATATATGTTATCTCCCGCTACAATAGGACCAATTTGTGCGTTAAGCGTAACAGTTACACTATCACCTGCAGCGGCTGCAGATCCTCCATTTTGGCCAACTTGACCACCTTGTTGTTGCTGTATAGATAAAACGTAATTTTTAGTATGCATGTCCCAAGCTCCTACTACATTATTTACTGAAGATTTAGATAATTCATCTCTAAAAAAGTCATGCATACCGTAACTAGAAATTTCAGTTATACCATCTTTAGACAACCTACAAACACAGTTTCTTTTTCTGTCAGTAAAATATTTTCTATAACCATATACCGCAAAACTTTGTGGATCTTTTGATATACCATATTCTCCTGCATAACCTACAACTTGCCCTATTACCTGTGCTCCAGATGTAGTAATTGGCATACCTTCTGCAGAAAATATTGCATCTTTATCAATTAAAGCTCTACTTACTTTTTCTTCTTGAAATATAATTAAGTTTGTATCTTCTGCGTATAGCTTCTGAATTGATGCGTAAATTGGATTTAAGCTTCTTGTTATATCTGTTCCAACAGAAAATTGATTTGTATTGTTAACACCAGTTCTAGAGTTAAAAACTCCTGAATATATCATAGAATTAAATCTATGCTGTTGTTGTGGATTATCTTCTACTATATAAGCTTTAACACCTAGATCAACCGACGTGTTATTATAACCAGCTCTTATTCTAGATTCCTCTATGTACCAATCATTCACAATATCTCCATTATAAAGCTTAGGTATGTATGAAAAATCATTAAGATCTGTAAAATCCAATGATATACCTGTGCCAACATTGACAGGTGTATCTATAACAAAATCTGTTGTACCACCTGCGCTGTATGTGTAAGAAATTATTTTACCACTAGCAGGTGAACCTCCAGCTGTAGGAAATCCACTAACTGTTTGGCCAGGACCAACTTGTTTGCTTGCATTAATCTGTATAGCTGTAACACCAGCTCCACTATTTCCAGCTCTTACTTTAAATGTTAAAATATCTCCAACAGCTAAAAGCGTAGAACCTAAACTATCGCAATTAAAAATAGTAGGAGGATCTGTTTGGCCTACACCACTAGGTATAGATGTAATTTTAGTTATAATACTATTATTTTTAAGAACGTTATCTCCTACGTTTATTTGATCATTACCAAGTTGTAATTTAAATTGTGTTTGATTAGGATTTGTTATACTTATCGCAACAATACCTGTAGTAGTAGTTGAACGTACTGGCTCCATTGTTTTTAATCTCTTTAACCAAAAGGAGTTGAAATATTTTAATTCAAGTGTTGCCGCCATAATTTATTATCACTTATTTTTTAACATTATTACTATTAACTCGTACCACCTAAAATTCTTAATAATGGGTTAACAGTACCTCCAGCACCAGTAGTGTTACCATAGTTTCCAACATTACCACCAGTAACCGTCATCACTCCACCGCTTACAATCATTCGTGCTGAAAAATTATAATCTTGGTAATCAGTCATAGTGCTAAAAGCAGGTGTTGTAGACGTAACAACTGAAACAGCGTTCCAAGGGTACGCAATATTATTTCCATTTGTATCATATGCAACATTACCTGGAGATCCAGCTGCGTTAGTCCAGTTTGGTTCTGCAGTTAATTGATATGTTGTGTAAAATTGTTTTACATATTCTCCATAAGGTGTAAAAGCAAAAAGATTAACAGATCCAGCAGCACCACCACCTGGAGCACCTATATTACTATTACCATTAGGTGTTCCTACCTTGTATCTATAGCTTTTAGGTGTAGTTGCAGCTGTTGTACCATAATTTGTTCCTGTTCCATCAGGTATAATAACACATGAATCATTATATAAATCTTGTGAATTTACTGTTACTTGTGGAAATTCACCAGCAACCGTTGCATTTATACACTCAATGCTAGTTGCAACTATAGCATACTCTTCGCTGTTAGTACTAGGTGCTTCAAAAGCAAAAATATATTGACCATATTTTTTAGTATTAATAGCTGTGTTTGTTAAAAGCAAACTTTGTTCTAAAGGATTTTGTTGTCTATTATTAATATCTGTTGCTTTAACCCAAGTAGTTGCGGGTGTTCCGCCAATTGCAGGAGTTCTTTTCCAAACTGTAAAACTATCAACACTAGTAGATAAAATACTTAAATCGTTAGTTGTTTTATTTTGTGTAGTATTTATTGAAAAAACAATAGTTCCTGATTTAACGTCTGATTTACCAGCTGCACTGTTACCTAGTCTCCAAGGTTGTCCACCATTTTGAGGAGCTACAGTGTTTGATCCTGGATAACCAGTTCCTTCAAAATCATTTGTTGCAGGATTTGTATTACCTACTAAAGTATTGTCAGAAAGATACCAACATGCATTAATTGTTGTTGATATATTTGGTACAACAACTGTATTAGCAGCTGTTGGAGTAACACTAGGATCAATACAAGGTGATATAGCACCCGCATTTAAAGCTGCTTGACCCACTGTAACAACTAAAGTTCCAATAGAACTAGAAAGAGAACCTTGACCTAAACCAACTCCTGGTATTATGCTAGTATCAAAAGCGTCTTGAACTAAAACGCTAAGACTATAAGCGCCAACTGGGGTATTTTGATTTTTACTTAGCTCACCAGTTGCAGCATCTATTGAAAAATAATTACCAGAAGGTTGAGAAGATATGCTAAATTTTAAATTTGTTGTTGGCGAGGTAAGAGCACCATTAACACCTTGTAACACAGGACTTGACGATCCTGATCTTCGCAAAGGGTTTGTAGCGCTTGATGCAACAGTAAATGGATTTAAAGAAACACCTGTAAAAGAAGGTGCTAAATTTGTTAAGTTTCCAAAAAAGCTTAATGTGCTAGTTTGACCACTAACATCAAAAGTCATTGTAAATTTAAACCTTTGACCATTAGAAAATTGAGTACTTCCACTTGTTCCAACTCCAGTCCCTGCAAATGCCGCATTGTAAACAAAATTATTTGTTGTTTTTATTTGCCAAGGGCCATTATATGTATTAGAAGGAGGGTTACCAGCGTTGTCAGTTAATACAAAATCTTGAGCAACACCAGCAAAATTAACTGCCGAAAAAGTAGTTGGATCAAGTGTAGCTGTTGTTATATTGGTTCCAGCTGCATTAACTGGAAAAAATGCAGCGCTTAAAACGTTAAAACCAGTAGGATTAAGTTCTGTCTGAGCGTATGTAAATGTAGAAAAACCAACAGCACCATTAAAACCACTATTAATGTCTGCATTTAAATCTGATATTAAACCTGTAGTTGTTGACTCCCAGTATAAATCTAAAATAGATTCTACGGGTTGTGTTTCATATACGGCTAATTGCTGTGTCATAGTAGCAGTGGTAACACCTATAGGTAAAGATGTAGATATTCTTGCTATTAACGGATTTGTATCAATTTGATATAAATTTCCTTGACCAACAGTTGTTAATGTGTTTGGAACCATATTAGAATCATCCGCTGTAGATATGCTTATAGCTGTATCAGAAAAGTTACCAGGATAAAACTGAACATTTGATGTTGCAGTATTATTAACTCTACCATATAACTCAACTGAACTAGAAAATTGTTTTTGATCAGGACCAACTTCTGCTAGATCTCTAGGTATTTTATTTATATTATCATTTATTAAAACAATATTAGCAGTTTTACCTTCTTCATTAACAGGAAAAGGTATTGGTAATTCAACATTACCTGGATTTGGATTTGGTAATGTTGTTATTTGAGCAGGGTAACCATTTAATACACCCGGAAGATATGCATTGTAATAATCTTGTTCATTTTGTTTAACCACTACTTTGTATGAATACCAACCTGTTTCATTTAATTTATAACAATATTTTGGATCAGGATTAGTAGCAGGAACAGTTAAAGAATATAGCTTTGTATTAACATCACCGTCACATGTTACGGTATAAACTGGTGGTGTTGCGCCATCATTAGGTGCACTTAAAACTTTAACATAGTCTGTAAACTCTCCTCTAAGAAAATCTCCAGTTACTGGAACACCAGTTGCAGCACCTGTTAAAGTAAACGTGTAAACTTTTCCAGCCACAGAAGAACCAGCAGCGGCGTTAAAACCTGTGTTACCATTTTTTGCCATTGCATACAAGCCAGGATCACTACCTATTTCAGTGTTAGGCGTATTTATACTGCTTGGTCCACTTATATAAGTGTCAGTTCCACCAGCTTGAATAGAATTTTCTAAATACACTTGTAAAGCATCACCAAACCAAGCTTTAACATCTTCAGCTTGAGTATCATATGGAGTAAAAATTGTTGAAGAACCAAATTTTACACCGTTTATTGTTTGAGATTCAGATATTTCATTAGATAACAAAACTGATGTTTGTCTTCCAAACTTGTCACCTAACACAAAACCAACTTGATAATTTCTATTTTGCTTTAACGTGCTGTTTGGATATTCAATAAAGTTTTGATAATCATTACTTATTTGTTTTTTATTAACACCTACTTTATATGATATACCGTTTGATGGAGGACTATATTTATCATAAAAATTTCCATAAATAACTCTATTACCAGAGCTTTCTTGAGCTAAAGCCCTTGTGGGTACTTGATCATAAACTCTTATTGTTTGCGCTTCCGTTAAAGTTTTGTATGGTTTTGTAGACTGATAATTATATGTATAAACATTAGTCGTAAGATTTGCAAAGTTTGAAGAAGATATAGTGTCTAAAACTTTAACAACAAGACCATCAGACTCTTTGTAAAGAATATCTATTTCGTTAATTTTATAACTACCAAAAGGCGCTTGGTTTTCTCCTTTTATATTTGAACCTATATCTGGCAAAGGAATTAAAAGTTCTACATTTTGAATTTCGTTTTCCATCCAACTTAAAATAGTACTTCTATAAGCATCTTTTTCGTTACCATTTATAAAATAACCTTTTTGTTTTGGAATAAAAGCAGGTTGAGTAAATGGAGCAAAAACAGAATATTCTCCGTCTGCATATCTATATCTATAGCTAAATCTTACAAACTTATCTTCTAAATAATTTGGATCACCTGGCCAAGTAGCATTATTTTTTTCATTTGTCATTGTGGTTCCTGTAAAAGTAAGAACCGTTCCACTACCTCCAGGAACTGTTAAAGTAGCTGTTAAGTGAAGTTGAGTGCTGCTAACAACTTTTGTTACTTGAACTAAATCTGTTATTAAAGTTGTACCACCAGTCACATACATACCTACTGTTATATTTGTATTAGCAGCTATATTTAAAACAAAAACACCTGCTGTTGGAGTTGCTTGGCTTGTAAACGTGCTAGTAGTAGTTTTTAATAAACTAATAGGTTCATAAGGAGAAAACTTAGCAACAGATATATCTGTTTCTTTTGTATAATACCCTAATTCATTTGTTACATTTATTACTCTTGGTTGATTTCTATTGTCAGTCCAAAATAATAAATCATCTATTAAATTAATTCCAACAATAGGATAAAATGTGGAAAAATTTAAAAATGATCCTTCAACTATTGTTTGATATGTTTTACCATTTCCAAAAGTTGAACCATCAGTGTTATAAGCAACTATAAAATTACTACACAAACTACATGTTACGTTTTGAGAATTATTTGTTGTTATAAAGTAATACAGTCTTTCATTTGGCTCATCATCATATACTCCTATTACAAACTTAGTTCCGACAATGTCTATAAGCTCTTCTTGTTTAAAATTACCTAATATATTTTCTAAAGAACCAATATCGTCGGATTCAGATTTACCTACAGATATATTCTGCGCATCTCTATATTCACCGTTAGGTATTAGTCTATCGTCTAAGTCTTTATTCATTTTAGACTTTAGAAAACTATTTTTGATTTCTGCCATGTATTAAAATTTAAGCCACTTAGATTTACCTCTCATAACTTGAACAATTTGATCAAGTTTAAGATTAGATAATCTAATTTTTGCATTTCTTAGTTTAGCACTTTTTTCTTTTTGAAATCTTCTTACTATATATTCTTGTATACCTGTACTTGTAGATAATAAAGCATATATTATATAAGAATACAAAGCTTCTTCAGCTAGTTTAGGTATTCTTGTATCAAGATCATAAGCATTACCATCAGAAATGTATTGTAATAATATAAGTCTGTTTGCTAAATTACTTGTAAAATTAAAAGTACCTTTTCTTTCATCAATTTTAAACCAACCATTTTTTTGACTAGTTTGAGGTTCTAGTCCATATCTTTGACCTAAAGCACCTTCATAAACGCTACGATCAAACACTGCGTTGGCATTATTTAATTCATTAATAAATCCTCCGCTAATCCTTCTAGGATCAGTTTTGCTCCAAACAGGGTTTATCTGTGAAGTAACTTCTGTATTATTATCATTATTATCTTGAATTGGATTACCTAAGTCATCTTGACTAAAAGTATAATAAGGGCTTTGATTTAAATTATTTGTAGGATATATAACATGTAAAACACCTAACTCATCAACCCAAGATAATTTTACATAATTAACGTAGTCTTGAGGTATAGTTAAACTTAATGATGAAGGCACTGTAAGTTCAGAAGATTTAATGCTTTTTAACGTATCATAACTAAATTCTTGTAATCCTCTTCTAGCGTGAAATATAACATCAGATCTTTTTACACTTGTTATAAGTTTACCTTCTCCTACATATGCAATTAAAAAATTATCTATAACGTCATACAGTCTTGTGTAACTATAATCACCATTACTATCGTGCATGGTATCTTCATTCAGCTGTATTTTAAGATAAGTGCCAGCAGCTAAAACAGTGTTAACAGTTATAACATTATTCACCATCGTGAAAGGATTAACGTTGGAAAATGTTAAAACCTCAGCGTCAACAACAGTAGCATTTTTATTAAGCGTAATTTCTTGTTTGAAAAAAGTATAAACACCACTACTATCGGGTCTTTGCGTCATGTTTTTGTTTAAAACCAAAACACTTCTCCCCGCTGTATTAGTATTACTTACAACTATAGTTCCATTTGATATATAGTTTCCACTTACACCCATACCTGCTAATATAGTAGCATCATATGTTCCTAAAGTAAGGGTTGTTGTACCTGTTATTGCTGGTTGAAATCTAATAAGCATTCCAACGCCTGTTCCATTTTGTAGTTTATTCCAATTAATAGTGGTTAAACCACCATTAGTAGATACAGTTTGTACAAAAGTTGGTGGTGTATAATCTGTCCAAGTTCCTACACCTCCAGGATTAGGATCATCAACAACAGCATTAGCTCCCAAAGCTTGTATACTTGCTGTTATATCTGCATTCATTATAACACTATAATCACTTAATATAGAACCGATGTTTCCTGTAACAAAAGGAACATAAGCACTTCCCGTTATTGAAGTTCCAGGATTAATAACACTAAGAACAGTTGTTGCTGATTCTACACCAACACCAGACACGGTCATGCCACTTTGTATAGCTTCGTTATAAGCGGTTAAATCTACAGACGTGCTTGCAAAACCAGTTGCATTAACAACGGTTCCTGTAACTTGAGATCCTATTGGAGATAATTCAGTCCATACATTTGCGTTTGGACTAGTAAACATTTTAAAATTGTTCTTGTTATAATTTCCGGTTGCAGGATCTGATCCTCCAAAAACTAAATCAGTATCAAAAGTCGATGTAAACGTCTTACCAGTACCGCTTGTGCTTATGTAAAACTGCTGAGCTCCAGCGTAATATTGACTATTGGTTTCGTTTATTAAACCTCCATTGGGTATAGGCATAATTTATTATCTTTGTTGATTAATGTTTTCTTGTTGTACTTGTTGAGCTGCAACCTGTACGATTTGTGGGTCTTCAATAACAACACCCGCATATAATAATATTTTTAACGTAAGCTCTGTTTGATCCGCTGAATGTATTTCAAAATCAACAGAGGTTTCAGGTTGATAAATATATTGATAGTTTGATGCTGCGGTTGAAGTAAAATTCCATTGTGGTGGTACTGGTTTTCTTATGTATGCAGCTTGAACCCCGTTTGTTATTGTAATAGGATAAACAATAACTTGATTGTTTTCATAAACATATATAGGATATGTTGTTGAAGGTTTAGTTAAATTAGATGAATTTAAATGAAACAAATCAGATCTAGTGACTCTTTCTAGTTCTTGAGTATCTAAAGCTCCTGGAGTATAAAACAATTGTCCTAGTCTATAAAATTCGTTTGCATAAAGATTTACTATAAGCGCTTGGCCAGCAGCTGGAGCACTAGATAATGTAATAATAGATCCGCTTAAGCTAAAAGCATTTGGTGCCAATTTAACTCCATTTAAAAATACAGAAACACTTGAATCATTATTTGAAAGTGTTAAAGCGTTTCCAGTTAAAGTGTAAGCAGTAGCAGCAGTAGTGTTAAATGTTTGTGATGCAGAAGTTAAACCAGATGTGTAGTCATTATAACCTGGTAGTTCAAAAACATTACTTGAAGAGATTGAAGTTGCTGTTCCGAACTTTTTAAATATAGAGATTTTTTCATCAAGATTTACGACTCTATCTGCGTAATCTGTATTTGTTTGTGGAACACGTATTTGCTGATTTAAGCTGTCAAAATATGTTTCAAATATTTCTAATTGAGCTTGAGCACCTGTTTTGTTAAACTCTACGGGTGTCATATAACCTCTCTGTTCTTTATTAAGTATTAATAAAACGGTTTGGTATACAGTATTTACGTTTATTGCCATTTTAATATTTTAGTTAATAATGACAGGGCCACAAAAGTGACCCTTCACTATAATTATAGTTACATGTTATTGTAACTTTTTCTGAATTGTTTTGTAAACATCTACACCTTCATCTGTTTTAAACCAAGCAGCTAAAGCTGAATATGGATTTTCATCAAATGGTATAGTCATTAATTTTCTATTATTACTTCCCCATAGAAATTCTCGTTGATCTTGAGAAAGTTTTAAAATGCTTTGTTCTACCGCTACAATTCCAACGTTTCTTAAACCAACATTGTCATCAGATGCTATTGCTAAAAACCCTTCTGGATTTTTTCTAGCCATTAAAAGTAGATCTCTTTTTAATTCTTGAGAGCTTAAACTTGAAACTCCAGATCCTTTTTCCACTCTTAAAACAGCTTCAGCATGATCTATATCCATGTTTTTTGCTGCCATCATAGCATCAAGTTCTAAGTTTATATCATCAAGCTCGTCTTCAGCAACTTCATCAGCTTGCCATTCATAATAAGTATTGTTTAATCTTGGGTGATATAAAGATAATAATTTTTGTAAATTTTGTTTTTCCTTAGGAACTGTTAAAACACCTTCTTCAAATATAATGTGCCCCATTGTAACTTCACCTTTTTGTTCATCAACAAAACATGAATTTTGATTAGTTGCATATCTAATTTCTCTTTGAGTTCCAGTGGTTTCATCAAACCACATAAGTGGTGATCTTCTTGAATTTTTTGATCCTAATGTATAAGTTAACGGCTCTGCGTTATTTAATAGTAGATAAGTTCTACTCTTTATCTCCCATTGAGGGGCTTCTGTTTTTTTAGTCTTTGACATAATATAATATAATATAATTAATAAAAATAAAGGGCTAGGCGCCGAAGCGCCTAACTCTTTAAAGCAATCTTATTGTTGGAATAATACGAAATTATTCGCGGCTTGAGTAACCAAACATCTTTCAGTCAACCAATTAACTTGCATCGCATCTAACGCAGTAGTGTAAGCACCACCTGCAGATCCTGTGATCCAGTTTTTGTATCGTCTGTCTTCAGTTTGTGAAGCTCTATATCTAACGTGAAGGAACGGTCTTCTTATGTTAGTACCAAGTTGTTGGTCATACACAGTTGAAGTTCCAGCAGGTATTAATACACCTTCGATATTGTTAACCGCAACAGCACCTCTTGTAGAAGCGTCGTTTAAGTATTTCCAGCTAGTTTTGTAGAAGTCATAAGAACCTCTTCTAAAACCAGAGAAACCTAGGTTAAGTGCCATATCCTCAGAGTTTTCAAATAAACCATAAGCAGTACCACCAGAAGAACCAGCAGAAATTTGCCCTAGCATATCGTCAAATTCTAAATCAAGATCTCTATTTAAGAAAAGCATGTTTTCTTCGATAGCGCCTTGAGTATCTAAGTTCTTAAGAACTTGATCAAAGTCAGAAATACCAGTAACTCCAGAAAAACCAGATAGTATGTTACCTCTTGATTGAATAGCAGCAAATAAACCTTCTGATCCATGCGCATTAACTGCAGCACTATATCCCGGAACATTTCCAGCAGCTGCACCAGCAGCAAAACTGTTAGCACCAGCACCACTAGCTAATTCACTTTCAACCATTGCCATTTCTAAGTAGTCATCAAATCTTAGTCTTGTTTCAGACTCAGACTTTAAATACCATAAGTATCCTGATGTACCATCTTCTGTAGCAACTTCTACCCAACCGATTTGAGACATATCAGAACCATTTATTTGAAACGAATCTTTTATGATAATTGGTTGATTAGAAAATTGAGTAAACTGTGGTTGAATAGATTTGTAAGATGCAGCATTAGGAGCAGCACCTTGAGCCGTAGCTTGAGATGTACCTTTTGCAAAAGCAGAACCATATACAAATATTTTCAACGAAGTTGATCTGTTAGCAGCTCCAGCTGCAACACCTGCATCAGCTAAAGTAAGCCAGCTGTTTCCTACAAAAGTAAAAGCAGTAATAGATGCAAGAGGACCAGCGATATTTTGGCTAGTACCTACAACACCTTTTATTGTAACACCAGTAGCTGGATTCATTACAACAATAGTGTCGTTTGCAAAAATAGCATTTTGAACACCATTAGCTAATGGAAAAGTAAATACATTTCCGTTTGCAGCAGCAGTTCCAACGAGAGTTACACCAGTGTAAGACACGTGTAATCTGTTTTGTTCAGACCAAATTACTTGATCAGATGTCATTGGCATTTCAGCGCCAACCATACGTAAGAAACCATTTAAAGTTCTATTTCCGTATCTCTCTACCTCAGCTTCATAAACCTCAGGTAAGTATTGTTGTGCAAAGTCATTTGCACCAGCATTAAACGCTAGGTAATTGTTTTGTAGCGCTAATTGAGTTTGAGAAGGTATAATGCTTCCAAACACAGGAGAAATTTGTCCCATAATTAATTGTTTTGTTTTTTAGTTAAATTTTCTTGTTTTTATCTTCAATTTAGAAGAATCAAGGCCGCTGATAGCTTTAACTTTTAATCCATTAACAAATACGTCTCCACTAGGCGTAGGCCTAATGTCGTCAGATATGTTTTTAGATTTTGCAACTAAATTTTTAGTAGCATCGGATTTACCTTGCTCATAAAAATGTTTTGCAATAGAATCAATATTGTCAGCAGCGTACATAGCTTTATGATAACCTTTAACATCATTTACATTACCTTTATCATCTAAGAACTTCTTAATTGTGTTGGAAATATTTGATTGTTTAGTTGCAACTTCACTAGGGTTTTTAACTCCATATCTAAATTTTTTTTCTCCTAAATCGATCTCAAAACCTTTGAAATTATCGGAAAAATATTTATTAGTAACAGATTTAAAATCTTCATGTTGTTGTTGAGCTGTGTTTTGCTCTTCATTATAGCGGTTGAAAAAATCCATTGCCTTTTTTTGGTCTTGTGTCGTACCAGGTCTCAACTTGATTTCCTCGTAATATTGACTTTTTAAACCATCTAAATGCTTTCGGGCTTTAGCAACCTCTTCTTTATATGCAAGTTTCTTTTTACGAACCTCGCGTTCTTCATCAACTTCTTCATCAAATGAAAAATTATCTTCAATCATAAAGTTAATTTCGCTTGAATCTAAATGTGACTTAGCTTGTTTATAATACTCTCTTAAAAGAGTATTGTTATCTACATTAGAATAATCAGCATTTAATCTTACATAATCTTCTAATGATCCACCAGTTTCTTTCATAAAGTCTACAACTTTTTCAATATTTTCTGGTAGTTTAGCTACTTCTCTCGCCTCTTCTGGCGTAGGAGCAATAACTTTTTGTTCAATTTTTTCACCTATTTGCTGTATTTCTTCTTCTACTTTGTCTTCAATAGGTTTATTTTCTTCTTCTTTAATTTCAGAAACCGGGCTGGACTCTGGTACTCGTTCGTCCACTTTAGGGCTATTTCCGGTTTGTTCGCCCACAACCACTTTCTTTGTTTCTCCGACTGGAATGGCATCTGTTTCTTTTTTAGGTTTTGATAAATCAACTTTAATAATACCGTCGTTTACCAATTGTTTTGGTTTACGTTTAATTTTAAACGTACCTTCTTCTTTTACTTGTTCTGACATAATATAATATAATATAAATTAATAAAAATTTTATTGTGGTTCAAATTGCTCTAAACCAAATCCGCCTAAATTATCATTTCCTGCGGATTCAAAATCAGTTGGTGATGTAGCGTTTTGTCTTTGACTAATCATTTCACTTTGTTGAGTAGCTTGAATTTTAGTTCTTTTATCTTTACGATCTTCTATTTCAGCTTCTTTTGTTTTTGTAACTTGAGCTTGTGTTTGAGCAAGTTGTATTTGATAATTAAATTCTTCAGCCATTAATTGTTTTTTAATCATAGCTTCTTGTTCCATCCTTTGTATTTCAAACTGAGATTTAGCTTGCTCTATTTGTATCTCTGTTTGTGCCATAGCTTCTCTTTTTTGAACCTCATTTAATGCTGCTTGCTCGGCTGTTTTAGCATTAGCTTCACCTTGAGCTGCAATCATAGCTTTTTGATTAGCTTGATCTTCTTTTTGTTTTTGTTTTCTTTTAAGCTTTAGCATTTGATTAGCTAACTTAAGATTTTTTATTTGTCTTATATCTATAGCGTCTTCTAAATCAATTCCTTGAGATTGTAAAGCTATTTGTATATTTTGTTCCAACATTGCTTTTTCTTCATCTTCAGGTTCTAGTTCTAAATATATTCCAAAATCATACAAATGTAATTCTTTCATATCTTCTAAATTTCCTACACTAAACTTTCCAATACTAGATTTTAAAGCGTTATTAGTTAAAGAAAACTCAAGCATGTCAGCTATTCTTAATGAAATATTTTCACAAGCTCTTAAAGTTAAATATAGACTAGACCTTAATATATGTCGCGTTGCCACATTTGAAGCATTAGCTGCCATTTTTTGTAAACCAACTAAAGCATCTTTATCAGGCATAGAACCATCTCTTGCTTCATTAAGCCCTGTTACATCTCTTATCATTTGTAAATAATACTGATAAGTATTTATTAATGATTGTATTTTACCATTAGCACTAGATGATTGTAATTCTTGTATAGGTACTTTACCTCTATTCGGATCACCATCTTGTGTTAAGCTTCTACCAACAATACTACCGGTCTGAAAATACATGTTTAAAGCTTCTTGCGGATTATAATTAGTACCATTGCCTAAATCAACTTCAGCCAGACCATCAACATCAACAAACACCCCGTCTGGAACCATACGTTGAATTACTTGTTGTAATTTTAATGATGTAAGCTGTATCATGTCAGCAAAACTTGTACATCTACTTACTAACGATTCAATACGACCTTGATATAAACTAGGAGCACACACTGCGTAATTCATCATAACTTTTGTTAAATCACTTTTTGGTCTTGTCATGTTTTCTGCTAGCTTCCATTCAAGCATTTGTGGAACACCCATAACTTTAGCACCACTAAATAAAACTTCTATAGACCTTGAAGCTCTATTAAAATTATCACTTTTAGGTGGATTAAAAGTATCTGGTTTTTCTAAAGTTTTTTGTAAACCATTTTCAGTTTCTTTTATTTTAAAAACTTGATCAATAAATGTTTTATATTCAAAAAACAGTATTTGAACTAAATCGTTATCGTAATTAGGATTAGCAATATAACCATCACGCCCTGGATACCTAACCATTTTTTTTAATTCATCATCAGTTAAATAAGGAAATTTCTTTTTAATTTCAGCTAAAGTCATAGACTTTATTTCACCAACATAATATATGTCTTCAAAATTAGGATCATTTGTATATGAATAAACTAAATTAGCAGGATCTACATAATCAACAACTACACCTTCTGATTTATTAAAAGAAGTTTTTAAAGCTCCAATTCCAATTGTAATTATATCTTCAGTTACTCTTTTATTTACTAAATCATATTTACTAAAAGCTAAAACATTATTTATAGCTTCTTCTTCTGCAATTTCTATACCTTGCTTATAGCTTAATTGCATATGTAACTCTAATTCTTCTTTTGATCTAGGTAAATCTTTTATAGGTAAAGAAGATTGTTTAAAGCTTAATCCTGTATTTTTTTCGGCATTAGCTATTATATCTTTTGCAAACATATCTTTTGCAACACCATCTAAATATGTAGATCTTTTTTTAGAAGAAAAAGGATCTTGAGCATATGCTTTAATATCGTAACTTTTAGCACTAATACCGTTTGATACTATATCTACAAACTTAGGTATAATAGGAACTGGCTTCCAGTCTAAATTTAAATAAGACAAATCACCATTAATAGATAATTCATCTTTATATTTTTGTACGTTTTGCTCTCCACGAGCGTATAATCTTAAGTTATGAAAATTTTGATAACCTGTATTCCATCTACTACCATTTACTCTACCTCCTCTAAACCATTCGTATTCAATAGCTTGCCCTACTAACAAACCATATTCTAAAGATTTCTTTTCCTCTTCAGATACCATCTGACTAGGAAACGCACTATTAATACCAGTGTTTAATTTCATCTATTAATTATTTTTGATTCATTGCCTCTATTGTCATATTTAGAAAAACTTAAATTTACAGGTTCTTTAATAAGATCAGCAACGGGTCTATATTTATTTTTATTACAAGCCATAATAGCTAATCCAGAGCTTATCGACGCATCGTGTTTTGTTCTATCATTTATATTAAAAGCAGCCCAATCTTCTAAAGTTCTTTGAAAATACATTGATCCATATTGTTCATTATTGTAACCTACAAAATTTTCAATATAAGCTTCAATTGCAGCGGCGTGTGCTTGTTTTATGTCTTGGCTTGAGTTTGGTATACCACCTATTTCTTTTTCTGTTATAGATAATTTATGCATTGTTTTATCTGGTCGATTCATAGAAAAACCTCTATAACCTCTACGTTTAAAGTAATAAAGTAATCTTGGTTTATTGTTTTCTGCTAATATTGGCATACCATAAAAATGACAAGCCATAAGAACATCTTCAAAAAATATTTCAGCAGTAGAAGGTCTTGCTATATATTCTAAAAAGAATAAATTTGGTGGAGCGTCTTCCATGCTAAACTTAGTTAAACCATGTAAAGAACCTTTTGATCCTCTACCATCTACGGTTCCGGATATATCATAACTGTCACACCCAAAAGCTCCCATATGATCATTACCAGGATATTTTTTACCATTTTTTATAAGTATTCTATTTTGTTGATTTATATTAGGAACCCAAGAAACCATAAACCTACCTTGTTTACTTGGTACAAATATAACGCTAGTGTCTTGAATACCATCTTCCCATTGAAAATTACCTTGAGTAACCACGTTCGAATGTTTTAAATCTTCATTATAATCTATTTGTTCGTAGATCTTAGTTAGATTAAATAAAGATTGTTTTGTTTCATCTCTGAACGCGTGTTTTTCTGTGCGAGGAAATTGTCTATATAATTCATTAAGTGCATCAGGATCATTCTTAAGGCCATCTACTTCGTTCTCCCAGTGTTCAATGACGCCAATTTCAATCTTTTGGCCATCGATGCCATCAACTTCGGATTTTGGAGTTTCAAAGACAGGGTATCCATGAGCATCAATGTATCCTTCGTAGTTCCATTCCATAGGTATGAACAAGCTATATAATCCTGAGCTAGTCTGTCCATTGCGGTTTCTTTTGGTAACATTTGAGTCATCATATAATTTTTTATAGTTTCTACCGCCTTTGTCAAGAGCATTGCTCGTTGACCCCATCATACATTTACCAATTATCCTACTACCTAATCTTAATGTTGTTTTTGTAACACGCCAGTTATTAAGAATGTTTTCCGGCTTTTCCCATTTACCCGCTTCATCGTGTACAAGGAGCATAAGTTTTTCACCGTCATAGGAGTTATCTCCAGTATTTTTCCAGTCGATAGTTGTATCGAGTCCAACCATTTCTTCAAGCCGTTCATTTGCTTCAAGCTTTTTTCTTGTAAACTTTGACGCTGGTACTCTATATGCGAGCTCCGTTTTGGGTCTGTCCATACCATCTTGGATCGGTTTAAAAAAAAACGGGTAGTTAACTGAGATTGGAACAATTTTATCTGTAAACATCTTTTTAGCATCCGCTCCAGATTTTGAGAGAACACCGAATCTTGCATCACTTGAGATTGTTGCCATATTAACGGTTTCGCCCGATGCCATAAAAGAGAATCCTGACCTTCTGTTTTTAAGGTATGCCATGCCATAACATCTTTTGTCTGCTTTGCAAGCTTCCCAGAATATGAAGAATAATCTGTTTGCTTCTCTAAAGTCTGGTTGCCCAACATCAATCTTTGACCACTGCAAATACATGTAGTGAGTACCAGTAATATAGGTAGGAACACCTTTGTTATAAAACCAGAAACCTTCGTCTCTTCTTTTAAATTCTTCATCTATGTAATTGTGCAGTTTTTGTTTAAATGTGTCCGGGTAAGTTTTCCAATCAAATATTGTTTTAATATATTTTAATTCTCTTCTTTTTTCAAACACTTCCCAGTATTGATCTTTTATAGACTTAGATCTTTTATAAGAATTATTTTCTAGTGGCAAAGCAATTACAAGGTTTTGTATTTCGTATATTTCACCGATTTGTCCGGTTCTGCTTATTACTATAATATCATATTCTTTATTATAACCATACTGCCATTTTTTAGACTTATTGAGTCTTTTAATAACATGTGGCTTTATAGGTTCAACTATTTTATATAAATTTTGCTCGTACATTACTTAGATCTTTTTTCAGCAAAACCTTTAAAAGTAGTTTCTTTTTTATCTACAATTATATCTTCTAATATATTACTTTCTTCTTGTATACGATTAAGTATTTCAAAAGCATCAAATATAGCTAGCTTTTTTGTAGCTGCAGCATTTTTTAATCTATCAGCTGATATATCATCATCAGAATCAACAATAGCTTCTTTAGCAACTTTAATAAGTTCTTCAACTGCTTTGTGCCCAGCTTGGATTATGCTCAACTTCGTTTCCTTGACGTTCATATTTAATTACAATATCATTAGATTTCATACAATAAAGACGTTTGCCATCAACGACAAAGTCATATTCTCCAAATGGTTTATAGCCAACAAGATCTCCCTCGTTGATTTCTAGCGCTTCTAACGCATTATTACCATATTTTAATATACCAATAAGGTTTTGCTCTAAAACATTATGTATTTCAACTTTATCTTTTATTGGTGCTATAAAACATCTATCATTAAAAGCTTTCCATTTATCTTTTTTTTTATATAAATATATTTGATCTTGTTGAACAAAATATAAATTATCTTTAAAATAAGATTTACTGTTTTTTTCTTTACCCTTCATATTATACCATCTTCTAAACACATTATGATGAATCATAACTAAATCACCTTTTTGTATAGGAGTTTTGTAAGATAAAGGTATTTCAATAACTTTAGCTATATTATTTACAGATTTAAAAGTTTCTACCTGTGTGTTAATTATAAGGCTTTTGTCACCTACTTTAACTTCATTATTATATCGCTGGCCTACTGGCTCAACAATAAAATCAAATAAGCTTTTCACTAATATTCTAAATCGTACTCAACGGATATAGCCATGTTAGAATTAAACTTCTTCCACGGCAATACCTCGTCTTGTTTTTTGATAAAAATATTATAAGAATTATCTTCTGTATCAGAAAGTATATGTGATATAGTATGACCACCATATACTGACTGCCCTACTGAGTAGTGCATAGCATCAGTCTTATAGTCAGAACCAATACTTATCTTTCTAATAATTGAAGACATTATTTCTTATCTTCTTCTTTTTCAATAGGTTCGTATGTTCCATCTTCTAAATTAATATTGATAGAGCCATATTCCTTTTCTAATTCTTTTTTGAAATCCTCGGTTTCTTTATTTACTTCACCGAATTTCCCTAATACTTGGGCTTTTTGGGCTTCTAAAAATCCAACTTCATTTAATAGTTTGTTTAACTGTTTTTGAAAGCCTTGGATTTTTTCTAACTGGTCTTTGGTAATCATTGATTTTACTTCACTCATTTTATTAAATTTAATTATTTGTTGCTTATTGATTTAAATTTTTCTGCACCTCGAGAACCAAAATAAGCAACATAAACGGTTATCAAAAGTGATTTTAAAAGGTCGATCCAGCCAGTATCAATACTAAAAGCTATATCAAACCCATCTAATAATATAAAAACTATAAGAGATATTGTTAAAAATATTAAAGCTATTGGTCGTGTATTTTTACTAAGCCATGAATCTGACTTCATATCGCTTGACCAACGCTTTGTAACCTCTTGTAGTTCAGTCATATCTTGCTCTAATAACTTAAGAGCTATTTCCTTATCTTGTGGTGGTAGGTCTGGATCTTTATGTATAAGATTTTTAACCATACCTAGCGCACCTCGATCAGGCAATATATTACTAATCACATCTACAATACCTGATTTACCTAGTAAGAATTTACCCACTTTAGTATCTTTAAATTTTTTTTTAGGTTTAGACATAATTATCCTGCTTTATATGCGGGTGCTTCCCACGGTAATTTTTTATTTGCTTCATTAAATGTAGATCTAGGATAGGTTTTACCTTTAAAATAAACATTATTCTCGTCATAATCTAATTCTCCAGAAGCTAATTGTTTTATATGAACCTCTTCGTGATTAATAGTATCTATTATATCATCTTGCTGTGTCATATCCTGGTTAATTAAAATAGTACCTCTTTTGTCTGCTCTACCCATAATATCATCACCTAATGGCATGTTAACTATTGGAGTAGGATTTTTTTTAAAAGGAGGTGTTAATTTAAAACTCATTTTCCAGGAAACATTTTATTTAATACGTTTTTACGGTGTTCACAGCCACAGGGTATATTTAAACCCTGTGACACTGTGTCTACCATTTTTTTGATACCAGTTGCTTTAGTAAAAGATTCTATCTTATCACCTAGGCCTGATTTCATATTAAGCTAATACTGGTGCACTAAACTGTACAAAACTTAAAGCTTGTCCGCTAGCACTAACTGTAGCTGGAATACCACCAACTTTAGCAACAATACCTCCTGGGTTACCAGTAATAGTATCACTGATAATATCAGCCACATTAAATCCAGCAGCTGCCTGTGTGTGAGTAAATGTAATAACTTCTTGTGTAGCTAATCCGCTGTCTAAAAATAAACTCACAGTTGTACCTACTGTACCTGCAGTTGGATTAGGTAAAGTTGCATCACCTTGTCTTACTAACATTATCTTGTCTTTTGCGATAACGTACTTTGTCTGACCATTTACGGCCGTAATTGGAATTTCTAAATAACTCATAATAATTTTTTTGTTTTGTTAAAATTGGTATGTATGTAATGGTATTATTTGGTTTACTTTATTTCATCATTTTAAAATCTTCTCCATCAATTTTTCCATTTTTGTTTTTATCTAGCTTTACTTGGCCACCTTTTAATTTAGTAGGAGATTTTTTTTTACCATGACCACTACCATATTTAGTAAGACCATCAGGTTTATTACCTTGACTTTCATTTTCTCCTTCTCTTTCATCTCTACGATCTTTCATAGATTGTTTCTTACCAGATTCTTTACCATCTTTCATACCTAAAGATTCGTCTTGTCTATCGTTATATCCTTGACTTTTTGGATTACCCATGCTTTTTGATTTATGCATAAAGCCTCCTTTTGGATGACCTCCTGAAATAATTCCAGATTTATTAGGACTATAATCTCCAGCCATCATTTTTTTTTGATTAAGATCCATACCACCACCTGTATTTTCTTTTTTTGGTGATAAATTTACTCCACCTCCGTGCATTTTGCCTGCCATAGCAATTCCATTAACTGTTGGCATGTCTTTTTTACCTGTACCGTATCCCATAATAATAATTTTTAATTTGTTTTTTTTATTTTTTTGATTTGCAGCCAAAATTTTTGGCATAGTTAGCCATCTTAACAACAGCTGATGAATATTTATTTTTGTTTTTCATTACCATACTAGCAGCCGAACAAGCTGACATACCTCGTTTTTTAGCCCATGCAGTAAATTTTCCTTTGTTTCCATCTTTTATTTCAGGAAACTTTTTTAATAGTGGAGATAACATTAGTCTAAAGCTATTAAGTTGGTTAATCCTCCAGCCACTGCAGTTACTTGAACAACAGATACTGGTAAAACAAAACCTTGAGCAGGATTTGTAAACGTTATTGTTTGATTATCTATAGTTAATACTGAAACACTTGGCAACACACTAAACGAAAAAGTTAAAACTGAATCGTTAGCTATAAGAGCAGCTAAGTTATCTACTAAACTAAACTGATTAGCTGTGGTAATAATATCAACAACACCTATTAAAACTCCATCATCATAAACATTCATTCCTGATTGAATGTATGGATTAGCAACTTTATAGGTTACAACTTTTTGAGTAGCAGCCGCAGCATTTGCTGTTGCACTAGTTACTGATCCAAAGCTATTGCCTTGTTCTGGTGAAATACCTATATACAAACTATATTCTTTCCAACTGTTTTGATTAACATTAAAAAATGTTAATTGTTGACCAGCATCCATTTGAATAGGTTTATTTAAAGTTATTGTAGTATTAGCAGCGTGAACAACTTGTTCGACAAATAAGTTATCGTTTATAACTATAGGGCTAGGTGCTATTGTAAGCGCTGTAATATACATACCTCTTTTTATAGCTGTATTTAAAGTTAATACTAGTGTTACAGACGTCGCTGCGTTAGTAACTGAGGTTGATGTAGTTGATTCAGTTATTTTAACTGTACCATCTACTAATTGTGTAGCACTTACAACCGGTGTAATACCGCTTTTAAATGCTTCAGTGTAATAATTTCTTATCATAATGTTTTATTTTTTTTTTTATTTTAACATTTCCATCTTCGTCTAGCAGCTCTACCTCTTTTACCTTTCCATCCTTTTGATCTTGCACAAAAAGATTTTCTTCTTTTAGCAGCTTTACTACCTTTTTTTACTTTACCAGTAACTGCTGTTTTTAATTTACTACCAGGATTAGCTTTTCTGTAAGCTCTAACACCTTTTTCTGTCATACCAGCACCTTCTTTAGCTTTTCTAAAGTTTCTACCTTTTCCTGTTGTAGTTTTTCTAATTCTTTTGCTAGGTGATTGAGAATCTTTTAAAGCTTTATCTGTTGGATAACCTTTGTCACCTGGTTGAGCAGGGCTTTCACCTCTATCTCTTTTAGCATGAATATTAGCCCACAAGCCTCCTTTTGCAATTGGTGAAAAAGGATTATGATTTTGTTGATATGCCATTATACTACTTTATATTTTGTTTTACCATTTTCTTTATAAGCCTGTAAGCATCTTCTTCTATTAACATCTTCTGATATGTAACTTACATGTACCCAATCAGGATTATTTTTATCACCAAACTCCCATATCATCTGATCATAATCTAAATTACACTTAATGTATTCAAACATTTCAGCATTAGTTTTATAACCATATTTATCATCTATGTCAAGTGCACATCCTATACAATGTTGTGAGGTTGTACTTCCGCCAATAGCAGAATTTAATTTGGGTGAGCGATAGAAACTATTAATAGCAATTGGACCGCCTACCCATTTACGTAGAGGTTCAAAAACTTTTTCAGCAATAGTTTTCATGTTAATTAAATCTAAATCACGAGGTGCATTATCAATACTTAACCTGGTGGCCGTGTGAGATTTAACACTTTCTTTAAGCGATATGTGTTCACTTATTCTATCACTCATTTTAATGAGTTTTTACTTTGCTAAACTAGATATAGGTCCAGCTTTGTAAGGTAATGGAGCTTTTAATACTTGCATACAGTTATCACCTGATCTTGAATTACCTTTTGCTAAAGGTCTTCCTACTTCTGATAATGGTCCGTCCCATATTGTATTCGCTCCTAGTTGACTTGGATTTTTCATAATATTTTTTTTAATTATTGTTATAAGCTTCATCATCTATACCGGGAGGAGGAACAGGTATTTGACCTATAATAGCTGGATCGTCAATAGCTAATTCAGGTTTTTGCATTACATCTTCAGTTCCTAAAATTGGTTCAATCATGTTACCATTTCTACCTAAATCTCTTCCAAACTTATCACTCATTTCTTCTTGAGTTTTTTTAGGTATAAAATTATTTTTTATTTCAAAAATATTTTCCATTATTTTTTAGACTTAATCTTATCTATTAATTTTTGTAATTTTGCAATTCTTTTATCAATTGAAGAATATACTTTTACTTCTTCTTTTTGTTTTTCTTTTTTTCCCATGATTATCGGTTTTTATCTTTGTTTACGTTATTTATGGATGTAATCATTACTTTGTCTATATAACTTTTACCTTTCATTATTTTATTTCTAGCGGTTGATGTTGGTATATCTTCTTTACCAAGCATGATACGGTACATGCGACTTATTAGTTGTTTACACTTAAAGGAAACTTTATAAATATTATACTTTTGGGTTGTTCGATTATGTTGTCTCCATACGATTATCCAACCTTGTTTAAGTAATCTGTTCCAGCGTCTGTTGTCCCAACTATAAGAATATGTACCGATTTTAAAATCTTCTCTTGTAAAAAGATCCATGCAATCGAAATAAATTAACAGTTCAAGATCTGCATCATTTAATTCATTATTTTTACAGGCCCATTTTCTAATGATCCTATAATGTTTTAAAAGATTTAAATCTCTAACATCACTTGCTTCTAGTCTCATAACACAACAACTACGTGTGCCATATTAACTATTTGATATATTTCTTTTTTTATCTCTATTTGATGAGTATTGTTTTTATCAAAATAAATAACATCACCTTTTTTGATCCCTATAACATTACTACCAGCTGATAATATTGTACCTTCTGCGTATCTTATATCTTCTCGTTGTTTTTCTGCTAAAAACAAACCGCCTTTGGTTTCAGAGATGCCTTGTTTTGTCATGTCTACTATTAAATTATTCCCTATTGCTTTCATTAACTCTTAAATTATTAATTACACAATCGGTTGATAAAATAGTTCTAGCCACAGAGCTAGCATTTTTTAATGCACTTTTTGTGACGAGTAAAGGATCAATAATCCCTGACTCAATCATATTTACCATATTTCCTGTAACAACGTTTAGACCTTTACCTTCTTGATTAAAAAACTTTTCATTTTTAATACCAGCATTAGCAAGTATTGTATTGAAAGGGGATTTAATAGCTCTTAAAAGTATTTTTTCTAAAGAGTTTGAAGTATCTATTTCTTGTGATGCATTTAATAAAGCAATACCACCACCAGGTACAATACCTTCTTTAATAGCCGCTTTAGTAGCACAGATAGCATCTTCAACTCTATCACGTTTTTCTTTTAATTCAACCTCGGAATTAGCACCAACCTTTACAATAGCAACTTTACCTGATAATCTAGCTAATCTTTTTTCATTATTAATTATAATACCTGGGTGTTTAGCTGTTTTAAGTTTAGCTTTTATATCTTCAATTAAATCTTTGACTTCTTTATTTACCTCATGAACTTGCAATATGGTTTCATGCTCACTAGTTATTGTTTTCTTACATTCACCAAGTTGCTCAGGTTGTATTAAATCAATATCATCTCCAAGATCTTCATTAATAACTGTAGCACCTGTAAGTAACGCTAAATCTTCTAGTGTTTCTTTTTTATTTACACCATAAATAGGTGCATCGATAACATTTACTTTAATATTACCTTTTATTTTGTTCATTGCTAAAGCTGACATAACTTGTTGATCAATATCAGCAATAATAAGTAATGATCTTTTATTCTTTATAGCATACTCTAAAACACTTTGTATTTTTCTTACATTTTCAACCTCTGACTCTACGATTAAAACTAAAGGTTTATCTAGTTCAGCTGTTTTAGTATTTTGATTAGTTACAAAATGTATATTTTTTAATCCTCTATCATATTGTACACCATCAATAGTTTCAAAATTAGTTTCTGGTAAATCAGAAACCTCTAGCATTACTACACCTGTTTGATCAACTGATCTAAAAGCATCTGCAATAATTTTACCAAGCATGGGATCATTATTTGTAGATATTGTAGCAACTTGATCTATCATATCACCATCTACTGGTGTTACTATAGAATCTAAGTAATCAACTACTTTGTTTGTAGCTGTAAGTATACTTTCTTTTACTTCTCTTGAGTTTTCTTTTGTTATTACTTTATATGCTTCTTCTAATATAGCATGAGCCAATACGGTTGCTGTAGTGGTTCCATCACCTGCTTCACTAACAGTTTTCTTTGCGGCTTGTTTAAGTAATGTTGCTCCCATGTTTTCAACAGGATCAAGAAGTGTAATAGCTTCAGCTACAGTTACACCATCTTTTGTAATAATAGGTTGACCAGTACTATCTTCTAACATAACACATTTGCCACTAGCTCCTAGTGTGGAGCTAACGGCTTGTGTAAGTTTTGTAATACCAGCAAACACATTGTTTTTAGCATCTAAACCAAAGTTCAGATTCTTTACAATTGCATTTGACATAATTTAATTTAATTTGATTTGATTGATTGATATTATTTAAACGTCTTAACTACTTTAGGTCCTTTTAAGAAATCTACTTTTTTACCGTAGTGATCAACACTACCATCAATAGCAGTTTCAGCGGCTTTCATAGTTTCACGCCTCGTTACGTCTATCCATTTTTCGCAACACGGATCTTTTTCGGGATCACACGTGCAATTTGGGTCTTTGTACTCGGTTTGAAAATAACCATTAGGTAACTGAACAATTCTCCAGTTTTTCTTTTCAGCTAAATGCTTCCAATATTTAATAGTTTCTTCGGTAATCTGTGGTTGTTGGGGTTGGCCCATACTTGAGCTCAACGAATAAAAATAAGTCATTGTTTTTAGGTTTTAAGGGTTAAACATTATTTTATAGGTTTATGTCACTACCACAGTGACATAGGTTTAGTTATACTATCACTTGTTTTTTTACAAACTTACACTATTCTTCCACAGGTGGTACCGGTGGTGCAGGTGGGTTTTGCCATGTAAAGTATAAATCTTCGTTAACAGGTGTAATTTCTTTTTGAATAGTAGATTCAATACTAGATTGCATAGACGGTACGTTTAACACGCCTTCAAGCCATCCAATTACTACGTTTTCAAAAGCTTCAGTGTCTTCGTAAGGTATAAAAGGATCTCCTTTTACATAAGTAAAACTTGTAGCACCTATTTGACTTGCTGAGTAAATTTTCCCACTAACATCTTCTGATCCAGAATACGTCCAGTGTACTGTAAAAATCACATTGTCCTCGCCCTCAGCTTGGATATGTGCGTTCATTTGGTTAATTGTCCATTTGTAAGTTATTGCCATTTTATTTGTTTTTTAATATTTCTATTTCTGCTTTTAGTTCTTGTATTGATTTCATCAAAGCATACATCATATCAGTTGAATAAACAGTTTTTAATTCTATTCCATCTTCTGGAGTTTCTCCAAAACCATCATTGTTTACAAGTTCGGGTGCTATAGCTTCGACTTCCTGTGCAATAACACCAAGATTTTTGTTAGTTCCTTCTGGTTCATCTTTGTAATTAAATAATCTTACTGGGATAGAACATATTTTATCTAAATATTTTCCAGAGTTTTCAATATTGTGTTTTACTCTTTCATCTGATAGATTTACATTGTTAGCTGCAAAATTATATATACCTCCATTGTTAGCTATATAAAATCTAAAACCATTATACGAAGCATTCGTGTTATAATAATGATAATTTGTATTACCTGTAGATGACGAACTATTTCCTACTAAACCTATATAAGGAGCAATTGCATCATCGATATATTTAAAACCAAGACCAGACGTTAAAGAAGCACTTGTATTTCCAAATAAAATATGTCCCCCAGATGTTATACGCATTCTTTCTCCAGCACTTGCGTCATAAACTTGCCAACATAATGTATCTGTACCTATACTTGTACCTGTATAAAACCCACCATTAGTTGTTTGTGTTAAAACAGCAGCATTTCTTGACCTGTTATTTTGAACAGTTACATATGCTTGTGAATTTGTTGCAGCTTGATAAACTTCTAGTTTTTGACCAGGCGAACTCGTTCCAATCCCGACGTTGCCAATTGTATCAATAAACATACTTGTAGAAGTAGTTTGAGCTGTACCACTTGTTGCGGCTCTTTTAAAATATATTTTACCATCTACTAAAATTATAGATGAACCTGCTACATTACTCGTAATAGCTTGAAATACACCAGATGAATTTAAATAAGTATTTTGACATATTGCTATTTCATCATCTGTTCCATAAGCTGCAATTTGACTTGATTGTCCTATTTGTAACATTTTCCATCCACCACCTGAGGCAATATAACCATTTGTAGGTATAGTCATAGTTCCAATTCCTACGTTTCCGTTACTGTCTAAAAGCATTCTATCCGTATTGTTAGTTCTAAATCTCATAGAATTATCCGAATTTAAATATTCTATACGACCAATACCACTATTTGATGGATCAGAATCATCTGTGCCAAATTTTATTAAACAACTACTATTAGAGCCTGCAAAAATACGCATTCTTCCATACACACTTACGTTACCAGTTGTATCTATATTAACCCCATTTCCTGCTCCACTTGCACCATTATTATATCTAAAATTTAATATTCCTCCACTATTCCATATATCCCAAGCTGCATTATCATAATCTTTTAATACAATTCCTGCTGTTCCTGCACCTATTCCATTTCTACCAACTACACCTAAAACTGTTCCTACGCTTGCAGGCGAACTAACAGAACCACCTACATTTACATTTCCTGCAAAAATTGCGTTTCCACTGTCATTCATTTTTAAATCGTATCTACCTCCACTAACCGCAACTGGATTAAAAACGTAAAAACCTTGAGAATCAATTCCAATTTGTCTATTATTATAGCTAGATGAACGAAACTCCATCATTCCATTAAGTCCACTATAAATATTTCCTGCAAAAGTTGCGTTTTGTGAGCTATTAAATGTTAAAGCATTGCTTGTTGCTGATCCATTGTAATGATCTAAAATAAAATTATTACTTGCATCCCTTTTCCAAACCCAATAATCATTATTTGCAGTATTAGTCCAATAAACTTCTGCGTCATCTACTTTTACATTTATAAAATTAGTGGCTGTGTAATATGGAGCGGTAACATCTCCTGCAAAAGTTGCGTTAGTTCCTATGCTTACATTATTAGTATCAAAATTGTGTATTATAGTTCCTGCCTTTCTTAAAGCTAATATTTGTCCATCTCCCCCTGTAGTAGTTCTACCTAATTGCATAGCAATTGAATCAGAAGATACTTGTAATTCAGGAACTGTTGCTGAATTTTTTAATCCTATACCTGTTTGGTCTGCAAATCCACTTGCTGGGTTTACAACTGTGTTACCCATTAAAATATTCCCTTTAGGATTTGTTCCTTCACCAACATTTATATTTCCAGAACTATCAATTCGTATTATTTCATTACTAGCAGTAACTAATTTTATAGTATCATCGGAGGGAAATCCAATATAAGTATTTGTGTCGCCAGTATGTCTTATGAATGAGGCTATAGAAAGCTCACCTGCAAAAGTTGCGTTTCCAATATCATTTATAACTAATCTTCCACTTGCAGCCGCATCATCATATATTTGAAAATTACCAGATGTATCTGATAAAATAGAGTAAACTTTACCACTACCACCTGAATTTTTTAATTTAATACCTGAATTAGTTCCACCTATTTCTAAAGCATAAGAAGCTGCATCTGTATTTATACCAACTCTAAGATCTGATGAAACTCGTAATACGTTATTTATATTTGATAAGTTTGCCATTTATTTATTTTCTAATATTTTTATTCTAGCTTTTAGCTCTTGTATTGA
>Ga0181398_1000023_pt1 | contig 41016 bp, 55 predicted proteins | sample 21SPOviralmetaG_FD_130127 | JGI IMG/M metagenome (GOLD analysis project Ga0181398, IMG submission 130127) | Marine viral communities from the oligotrophic San Pedro Time Series (SPOT) site, San Pedro Channel, CA, USA - 21 SPOT_SRF_2011-04-29 | ecosystem: Environmental > Aquatic > Marine > Strait...
ATACAATTAGCCAATGCCTTAAAACCATACAGTGAAAACAAAGACTATTCTAAGATACTTATTAAAGTAATTAGATTTGTCGTAATGAGGAATACATAATGAAACCAAACTTTGAAGAGTACCATGAAGAAATGACAAAAGCTCATATCAAATCTGAAGAGGGTTATAAGCTAGAAGCCTATAAATGCACCGAAGGATACTTAACAGGTGGATATGGACACAGAATTATGGACGGAGAAGCTATACCTTCTGATAAAGCAGGTTGGGAAGCTATCTTTAATGAAGACTATAAAACAGCTAAAATGGGTGCAACAGAACTTGTAGGTAATAGTGAAAATTTACGCCCTCAAGCGTTTGGTCTTATTATAGAAATGGTATATCAAATGGGGACTTATGGTGTCTCTAAGTTTAAGAAGTTTCTTTCTGCTCTTAATCAGGAAGAGCCAGACTATGTAGAAGCGTCTAAGGAGATGTTAGATAGTAAATGGGCTAAACAAACGCCTAACAGAGCTAATAGAATGTCTGAAAGAATGGCTGAAATAGCTACCAAAATATTTGGTTAAAAAATCTGAAATGGTATACGATATATCGGCACTGTAATTTTCCCCATTGCTTGATTTTTGGTATATCCAAACGACAATAAAACTAGGAAAATCAAGGGTTTTTAAAGGCTCTTATAGGACTTTATATCCTTTGTAACTTTCAAATCTAAACTTTTGTTTTTATTCTGTCTTTGTTTGTGCTCTGGTCTATTTTATTTAGAATGACTATTAATAGTTAAAGTTCCCATTATAGAGATAAAAAGCTCAACTCTATCTATATACTGGGTAGCTACTCACTAACTTATTAATTAAAGAAGGAAGGAAGCAAACACAATGAACGCATGGGATAGGCTCGGCTTCTTTATAGATGACCACGCAAGAGCAATAACAATAACTCAAACAATCATAATAATTATTTTGTTATGTTTTATAATATAATTAAAAGAAGCAGGAACGGCTAACACGCCGCCGCCTGTTTTTTTCCTTTTTAGAATGATTATAAGTTGCAACAAGGTGCGACAAATCGCACATGCTATTAATGCAACAAAGGATAAAAAGCATTTGCAATTTAAAATTAGGTATGATTTAAGAAGATATGTTTTTAATTTTTCAAATTTTAAACTTTCAGAGTTTGCAAGATTTACTGAATATAAATAATCTTTGAGCCTTCGGCGGTTAAATCCTTTTTTAGGATTATATCTGCACAGAGTTGATGTCTAAGGACGAAGGGAAGCCCTCTTAGCTTGAAGGCGATTGCTGACGCAAAGTAGGTCAAGCTGTTTTTGTTTGTCTCTAGGTATTCAGCCTAGACTGATGAGCTCCAGTAGAGCGAAACAAACAAAACAAAGGACAATAACAATGGACAATCCATATACAGAAAATCTTGCTGACTTTGGCTACAGAGAGCAAGACGAAGCAAAAGACATTTTTGAAGCGTGGAAGCTGAACGGCTTACCTAGTGATTTTGAAAATGACGGCGTTAAGTTAGCTTTCAATAAAAATTCAGGTTATGTTTTTTTAACTAATTCTGAATATCAAGTTGCAATGTGTGACGGCGATAAAAAATTATATTCTTTTTATAGCTCACCTTATGAAGGCAAAGAAGGGAGCTTTGAAGATTTAAAAGAAGAATATGAAGACATGAACTCAGAAGACAAAGAATGGTTTTTTGATGTCGCTGAAAATATCAACAGACAACAGGAGCTTACTAATGGCTAAATTTATACACCCTAAAATAAGACGTATGCAAAACGCCGAGAGCGTGGAGAAATACCAAGACGAGCAAGACCGAAAGCAATTCTTTGCAGACTACAACAAAGAAAAAGACAGAACCAAAAAAATTGAGATGTTAAGAACAGCAACTCAAAATGCTTGGATATAAATATGGGTTTATTCATATTTACATTTTTAATGATTGCCTTTTTTATTTGGTGGTCAATTTCTGCGTTTAAATAAACAAGAGCGAAACAGGGCGGAGCTTCCGCCTTGTCTTGAGGTTATGCCTCAACTGACGAGCTCGTAAACAAACAAAACAAACAGGAGATAACAACAATGATTGATTTTATAATTTATGGAATAGTTGATAACGGCGTGATGATTTTAGGTGCTATGACTGGCTACGAGTTGGAGCGGTACTTACCAAAAAGACTTCAAAAAGGTCTGGGTGCTGTCGTAGGTGCCGGACTTGGGAACGCTTGTTCTGATTTCTTGGGCGGTGCTTCTACTGCGTCTTGGGATTTAGCCTTCGGCACAGCTTCAGGCTGTCTAATAGGTTTAATATTCATTCCGTTATTGGTTTACATTGGTAAACTTAGAAGAGCACACAAAACAAAATAAGCAACACTGAAGAGACTTGAAGAGTCGAAACAGGGCGGACTTGTGCCGCTCTGTCTGTTGCCTTTTAAAGTTCCCATTGGGAGCGGAGCAACACAAACAAAACAAGGAGTATAACATGAAAGACACTATTCAATTAATTGGTGGCGTTCTTGGAGCGTTGCTGTTCGTTGGCACTATGTGGGCTTTGGCTTGGGTAGGTTGTGCAATGAGTGACGCTTGTTGGTATGCTTATACAGGTCAACTGTAATATGAGCGGAGACCATCAAAGACGTTATGAGATATGGCAACAGCCAGAAACTCGACTGCGTTTTTTATCTAGTGAAGAATGGGCTTTTGATAATAAGATAGCTCAAAAATGTTGGGGTCACTGGGAGCTTGGCACTTGCGATTATAAAGCCGCAGGTGTGAGCGAGGCAGACTTCAATAAATACATGGAGATAAGACGCAGGTATCTTGACTGGGAGCATAAGGGTCAAATGGCTTTTCTTTATAGAAGAGACAACGATTGGCAGGAGCTTTGTAAAAAGTATAATCTTGCAGACTTACCTTATGAATACCGAGAAGAGAAAAAGCGTGACAATCGAAAAGAGCTTCAACAAATTATCCTTCAAGCCGTAAAGGATAACACACTGAAGAAGAAGCCATTATTGGCTTTTCTTAGAACTAATAATCCTGACCTTAATTCGTCAGCGATTAATAGGCAACTTAACAAACTACTCAAATGTAGAGCTTTAGATATAGACACTAAGTTCAAGACGAAGCGGTACGTTATTATGGGTGCGTACTTTAGCTCACATTACATTAAGTAGTGACTGGGGACGAAGGCGTGAGATTAACACAGACAATCACGCCTTTGTCTTTTTTAAAATAAACAAAGGAGCAATTATGAAACTTAGACAAGTATATGACAAGCAAGACTGGGAAAAGTGCCAGTCTCAAAGAGCGTTGTCTGTTATAGATATAATAGGCAACATAGAACCTAAAAATGTAAATGATGAGCATATTGAAAAAGTTAGAAATAGACTTGAAAAAAAAGGTTTATCAGGTGCTACAATTAATAGATACTTAGCGTCTTTATCTAAACTTTTAAAGTATGCTCATAAGCGTTATACAATTTTTAATATGGAGCGTATGCCGCACATTGAATGGTATAAAGAGAGCAAAGGTAGAATAAGATATATAAGCAAAAAAGAAGAAGCTAAAATTATTGAGCTATTAAAGGACTCAGAATATCTGAGCCTTTATCTTTTTCTTATGGATACTGGAATGAGATTGAGCGAGGCACTTTCATTTACTAAAGAGGATATTCAAGAGCTTGGAGACAAAACTTATATAACTTTATATGGTACTAAAAATGGAGACACTAGAAGCGTTCCATTAACAGACAGAGCCAAGAAACTAGGAGTCAATACTTTTAAACATTTAGATTATTGGAAAGCTGAGAACACTTGGAAACAGTTGCGTAAAGACATGGGACTAGCAAATGATAAGCAATTTGTTATTCATGCTTTACGTCATACTTGTGCGTCAAGATTGGCTCAGTCAGGTAAGATTGAGTTACACATAATAAAAGAATTATTAGGTCATAGAAGCTATAATACGACTTTAAGATATAGTCATTTTAAACCTAGTAATTTATTAGGAGCGGTGGACATTTTAAATAACTTAGATTAAAGTACCCATTATAGATTAACCACAACCATCACTTAAGGAGTGTTAATAATGACAAAACTATTAGAAGTAATGCCTACTTATAAAGACCAAGTTGAACATGAAAAGCAAATGCTTGAGCTTGGAAAACAAAGAACTAATAAAAGAAGACAGTCTCATGTTGAGCGTGAGGAAGAGTCTGTAACGAGTTACGGAAAAGTAATGGTAGCAAATACCATAAGACCTTTAGCAATAGGTATAAAAGAATACCTTGAGACATGTGCTAAGAATACAATAGGGCAACCACCAGTAGCTTTCATGCACCTTGCAGGAGTAGACCCTGAAATATCCGCCCTCATCACAGCCAAACATATCATTAATACAATCACACAATACAAACCACTTACCGCTACTTGTATTAGCTTAGGTGGTAAAATCGAAACAGAAGAACAGCTTAAGAATTTTCAGTTTTTAAATCCTGAGCTTTACCAAGTAGTAAAGTTAGACCTTGATAAGAGGTCATGGAACTATGCTTACAAAAGAAGGAAGCTAAGGGAGACAGCCAAAAGAGGAGAGGTAGCTTGGACTGAGTGGACTACACCTCAAAAACTACATGTTGGTATTCGTCTAGTTGAGCTTATGGTTGAGAAGACAGGGCTAATTGAAATTGGCACTGAGACTATCAATCGTAAAAGAACTAAGATTATTAAACAGACTCAAAAAACTAGAGAGTGGATTAAAAATAGAAATGAGTTTAACGAACTGTTAAACCCAGAGTACCTGCCAACAGTTATGCCGCCGAAACAATGGACGTCTGTAAGTGGCGGCGGTTATTGGACTTCAGAGCTACCAGAGCTTGACCTTGTTAAACAAAGAAACAAGAAGTTTAAGAAAGAGCTTGAGAACTTTAAAATGCCTGAAGTTTACAGTGCAGTAAATGCAATGCAGAACACAGCGTTTAAGGTAAACAACTTTATACTAGGCGTTATGCAAGAGGCTTGGGACAAAGGAATAGCCATAGGCGGTATGCCGCCATTAACAAACATGGAGATACCTAATAAGCCACATGACATAGACACTAATGCTGAGAGTAGAAAAGCATGGAAGAAACAAGCAGTCGTAGCTCATACTGAAAATGCTAGAATGTTTAGTAAGCGTTTATTGTATGCTAAAATTATTTGGTTAGCTCAAAAGTTTAAGCAATACAAAACAATTTACTTTCCATTACAATTAGATTTCAGAGGGCGTTGTTATGCTGTCCCTGCTTTTCTTAACTATCAAAGTATAAGTGGAGCTAAGGCTTTGTTAAACTTTAGTTATGGTAAAGCTATCACAAAAGAAAACAAAGGTGATTTCTGGTTAGCCGTACATGGAGCTAACATGTGGGGTAAAGATAAGCAAACACTTGAAGGTAGAGTTGAGTGGGTAAAAGAAAATGAAGACATGCTTATTAAATGTGCTGAAGACCCATTTACTAATAGACAGTGGGAAGACGCTTCATCTCCGTTTCAAGCTCTAGCATTTTGTGAAGAGTGGAGACAGTTTAAAGAACAAGGCTATGGGTTTGTCTCAACAATACCAGTTGCGATTGATGGCTCATGTAATGGACTACAATTATATTCTTTAATGCTTAAAGATAAAGAAGCAGGAAAATTAGTTAATGTAGTGCCAAGTAAAACACCACAAGACATTTATCAGTTAGTTGCTGATAGTGTGACTGAGCGTTTAAAAGAAGAAGCACAAAAAGGAACAGTCTATGCTCAGATGTGGTTAGACTATAAAGTTAAGCGGAGCACAACAAAGAGAAGTATTATGACAATCTGTTATGGGTCAACAAGATACTCATGCACAGACTTTGTTGTTGAAGACTTAACTAAACGACAGGATAAAGGAGAGAAGCACCCATTCTTTACAGATGTTTTTAAACCTGCAAGTTTCTTAGCAGGAATTATCTGGGACAGTATTGGAGACAATTTAAAAAGTGCTCGAATAGGAATGGATTATCTGCAAACGATTTCAAGATTGTTAGCAAAAGAACAGTTACCTATTCATTGGATAACACCAGTTGGATTTCCAGTGTATCAATCATATCCTGAAATGAAAAGCAAACGAGTCAAAGCAATGTTAATGGGTGAAGTTATTAAACCTAGAATAAACACTGAGACTGATAAGACCGACAAGTTGCGAATGAGTAATGCTATTGCACCTAATCTGGTTCATAGCACTGACTCTGCCGCAATGATGAAGACTACAAACATAGCTTATGAAAATGGCATTAGAAATTTTTGTAATGTCCATGATTCATTTGCTACTACAGCAGGAGATGTAGAAACATTGACTGCAAGTTTAAAGGAAGCGTTCATACAAATATTTACTGAACATGATGTGTTGAAAGAATTTAAAGAAGATGTCTTTCACCAGATACCTGAAAACTTAAGAGCTAAATTACCTGACGTACCTGAGAAGGGTGATTTAGATATAACATTACTCAGGGAATGTGACTTTTTCTTTGCTTAATCAATCCGCAAATGCTTAAGAAACATAACAGGGTAGTAAAGTACCCTTAATAGACAAGAAAGGTTGATAACATGGATAAAGACAATGGATACTACCAACAATTCAGAACCATGCCATTAGATACGGCAGTAAGTTTTATGATGAAGGGGTGGATAATCGAAGAACCAATAGAGGACGAAGACAATGAAGAACAATAATGTAAAGATTGTATCACCAGTTGGAGTGAGCCAATACGCATGGCTTACACAACCTGATACTAGGTTTGATAATGATGGTCATTACAAGACTAATTTAATTATTAAAACTGAAGACGCAAAGCCACTCATTAAACAAATTGATGATGAGATGGCGGCTAGTCTTACTCTTGCTAAAGAGAAGGCTAAAGGTAAGAAAGTTAAGGAAGGTAATGCTCCTTACGAAGCTGAAGTAGATGATGAAGGTCAAGAGACTGGAAACACTATCTTCAAATTTAAAACTAAAGCACAAATCATTTCTAAAGATGGGAAAGTTATTCCTAATCGAGTTGCTTTGTTTGATACTAAAGGCAAACCAATGACAGATGTAAATGTCTGGTCAGGAAGTGAGATGAAATGCTCTGCTGAACTTATCAAATATTACACTGCAATCGCAGGTGCAGGAGTTTCAATGAGACTACGAGCTTGTCAGATAACTAAGTTAGTTGAAGGTGGTAGTGGTAACGCAAAAGGATACGGCTTTGATGATATTAAAGACGGATACGAATTTGTAGAAAGCAAAGAAAATGATGTTCAAGAAGAGACTGAAACACAAGCGTCTGACTTCTAATCAAGTTGGACATAAGTATGGTTTCAGGTCAGGACTTGAGGAGCAAATAGCTGATGAGTTAAGAGGTCTGCGTGTGACGTATGAATTTGAAGAGACTAAGTTGAAATATACTAAGCCTCAAAAAATACATACTTATACACCAGACTTCTACTTACCTAAGCAAAAGATTTTTATTGAAACAAAAGGTCTGTTTATGACAGCAGACAGACAAAAGATGAAGCTCATTAAAGAGCAACATTCAGATAAAGATATTAGATTTATATTTTCAAATGCAAAAGCTCGAATAAGTAAAAAGTCTAAGACTACTTACGCCATGTGGTGTGAGAAGTATGGATTTCAATGGGCTGATAAACACATACCGAAGGAATGGTTAAATGAGTAACGAGAGAGAACAAACTAAGTATATAATAATACACTCTACCGATACTCTACCTGAAAAAGATTTATCTGCAAAAGATGTAGCTGACCAAGACAGAAAAGAAGGTTGGCTATCATGTCGCTTTCATAAAGTTATTACTAGAGATGGTAATGTCGAAGATGGTAGAGATATTAAAATTGCAGGAGCTCACATTGAGAATAGTGAGAAAGTAACTAACGCAAACTCAATAGGAATTTGCTTAGTAGGCGGCAAAGGAATTGATGATAAGCCTGATTGTAACTTTACCTTAAAACAGTACAATGCTTTGAGTGAGCTTGTATCTGAATTAAAATTAGAGTATAAGAAAGCTGTTATCATGGGCTACAGAGATGTAGCTGATGTCCTGTCTCCGCACTTCAACATAAAGGAGTTGCTGAGATAGTTTTGTTTGACCCTGCCAGTAGCAATACTGGTGGGGTTTTTTTATTCCCAAATATTTAATCAAAAAAATTTAGAGAGAAAATGGAAAGTAACTTTTTATATCACAGCCCATGTGAAGACTGCGGTTCTAGTGACGCTAACAGCGTTTATGATGATGGACACACGCATTGTTTTTCATGTGGAACAACCAAGAGAGGACAGGATTTGACAACACCAGAAACTAAAACAATAAACAAAGACTTTGTTACAGGTCAAGTTACACCTCTTACTAAACGAGGTTTAGATATAACAACTCTCCAAAAATTTAATTATCAAACTGGTACATACAATGGAAAGCCAGTTCAGATTGCAAACTATTATAATAAAGACAGACAATTAGTTGCACAAAAATTACGACACCAAGATAAAACTTTTCAATGGTTAGGTGAAGCAAAAGAGTCTGGTTTATTTGGTCAGCATTTGTGGAGAGATACAGGAAAAATGTTGATAGTCTGCGAAGGAGAAATTGACGCCTTATCAATTAGCAAAATTAATCAGAATAAATTTCCTGTTGTTAGTATTAAATCAGGAGCTCAGGGTGCAAAGAAAGATATACAAAGAGAACTTGAATGGGTTGAAGGTTTTGAATCTGTTGTCTTTATGTTTGACCAAGACGAACAAGGTAAAGCAGGTGCACTAGCATGTGCAAAATTACTTACACCTAATAAAGCAAAGATTTGTACGTTACCTATGAAAGACGCTAACGATATGTTGGTTGCAGGTAAAGTAAAAGAATTAGTAGATTGTATTTGGTCAAGCAAAGCATACAGACCAGATGGAATAGTATTAGGTTCAGACTTATGGAATGAAGTTAAAACAGAAGATGAGTATGTCAGTGTAGATTATCCATTTGAATGTATGAATACAAAGACACATGGTCTTCGTAAAGGTGAGCTTGTTACAATAACAGCAGGTTCAGGTGTAGGTAAGAGTAGTTTCTGCCGACACATTGCTCTGCATTTATTGCAGAAAGATTTTAAAGTTGGATACATTGCATTAGAAGAAAGCGTTAAGAGAACTGCTCTTGGTATAATGGGTGTGTCATTAAAGAAACCATTACACTTAACAAGAGAGGGCGTAGATGAAACCGAACTTCACAAAACATTTGACGCTACTGTTGGTAATGGGAGCTTTTATTTATACAATCACTTTGGCTCTACAGCTAGTGACAATCTAATATCTAAAATAAGATACTTAGCTAAGTCATGTAACGTAGACTTTGTTGTACTTGACCATTTACACATGGCACTATCAGCCGTTGGTGATGAGACAACAAATGATGAAAGAAAACTTATTGACTACACAGTTAGTAAGTTAAGAACTTTAGTTGAAGAGACAGGCATTGGATTAATATTAGTTAGTCATTTGCGTAGGTCTACTGAAGGTGACAAAGGTTTTGAAGATGGAAAGCAAGTCACATTAAGTAGTCTTAGAGGGTCAGCAAGTATAGCTCAACTATCTGACATGGTTATTTCTATGGTCAGAGATTTAAAATCAGAAAAGAATACTACTAAAGTACAAATACTTAAGAATAGATTTAGTGGTGAGACAGGAAACTGTTGTGATTTGTTTTATGATTTAGAAACAGGTTGTCTTACTGAAGTGAAAGCTGATGTCTTAGATGACTTTTAGGAGAAATGCTAGGCAATGGACACACATAGTAATGGAAGCATTAGCCGAAGCAAAGATACAACGAGATAAAATAATTACTATTCATGTAGCTAAAGATAAATCTTTTATGGTTGTTGAAGAAGCAATCATGGCGTTGATGGCTGACGGCGTAGAAGCCGCCTTCCGTTTAGACATACAAAAACACACATTACATTAGGAGAACATATTGACATTACCAACAGTAACTAAGAAAGTATTAAATGCAGATTATGTGCAGGTCACATGGTCTGACATAAATAGCAATTCTTCTTGGCTGTCTTTGAAGGACGCCCTCAATAGTAAAGTTACAATTTGTATCTCAACTGGTTGGTTAATTAAAAAAGATAATGATGTGCACATAGTTGTTTCAGATGTGAACTTCAATGATGATGGAACATTAGGAGATGTAGGTAACATAACTACCATGCCTTCTAGCAATGTAATTAAAGTTAAGAAGATAAAATTATGAGATATTGTTTTGACATAGAGACAGATGGATTTCTTGAGGACTGCTCAACAGTTCATTGTATTGTCTTAAAAAATATTGACACGAATGAAATATTAAAACCCACAAATGAAGAAGCGGTTAGACTTTTAGAGAACGCAGATTTAATTGCAGGTCATAACATAATTAAGTTTGATATACCTGTACTAGAGAAATTTTTTGGCTTTAAAACTAAAGCTAAAATTTTCGATACAATCGTAGCAACTCGTTTGTTGTTCCCAGATATTAGGGACAGTGACTTTAAACGAAATGACTTCCCTGCGAATTGTATTGGTCGACACAGCTTGAAAGCGTGGGGTTATAGGGTGGGCAATTACAAGGAAGCATTTGATACAGACTGGAAAACATTTAGTCCTGCTATGCTAGACTATTGTGTTCAAGATGTAGAAGTCACTCACAGTTTATTTACTATGATACATAACAGAGGTTACTCTGAACAAGCAATGGACTTAGAACATGAGGTAGCTACACTTATCTACACTCAAGAGAAACATGGTTTTACTTTTTATAAAGAGAAAGCCGAAGCATTGTATTCTAAATTAAATGCAAGACGCATGGAATTAGAAGAGGAACTATCTAAAATATTTTTACCTATTACTACTAAAAGAGTATCAGAGAAAACAGGTAAACAATTAAAAGATAAAGTAACAGTCTTTAATCCATCAAGCAGACTACACATAGCTGATAGATTAAAAGAAAAATATAACTGGCAACCAGAAGAATTTACACCAGATGGTAAACCTAAATTAGATGACTCAGTGTTATCACAACTGGAATATCCTGAAGCAAAAATTTTATGCGAACATTTTTTATTAGATAAAAGAATAGCACAACTAGCTACAGGCAATCAGGCATGGTTAAAGGTAGAACGTAACGGAAAGATACATGGTGTATGTAATACTAACTCAACTGTTACAGCCAGAGCTACACATTCCTCACCAAACTTAGCACAGATTCCTAGTGTGTCTGTTCCATTTGGAAAAGAATGTAGAGAATTATTTACTGTACCCAAAGGTAAGAAGCTAGTGGGTATAGATATTTCTGGTCTTGAAATACGAATGTTATGTCACTTCATGTCTAAGTATGATGATGGAGAATATACTAAAGTTGTATTAGATGGTGACATACACACAGAGACACAGAAACTTGCAGGGCTAGAATCAAGAGACCTTGCAAAAAGATTTTACTATTGCTTTTTATATGGTGGTGGTGTCAAAAAAATATCACAAGTAATTGGCAAGAAAGTTAGTGAAGCGTCTAAAGTTAAAAAGCGTTTCTTAAATAATTTACCTGCGTTGAATAAACTTATTACGCAAGTACAATCTGCGGCGGAGCGTGGATACCTCGTTGGTCTTGATAAGAGACACATTAAAGTTAGGTCACCACACGCCGCACTGAATACTTTATTACAATCTGGTGGAGCTCTTGTTTGTAAACAATGGCTTGTTGAATTTGATAAAGAAATAAAAAAGATACCTGAGGCACAACAAGTGGTTTGGGTGCATGATGAAATACAAGTCGAATGTCTTGAGAAAGACGCTGAGACTGTTGGTAGACTAGCTGTCGAATGTATCAAACGAACTGGCGATTACTTCCAATTAAGACTTCCTCTTACAGGGGAATTTAACATAGGAAATAATTGGAGCGAAACACACTAATGAAAAATAATAAGTTTGATATTGATTTAAAATATGGTCAAGAGCGAGAACAAAAAGTAGCGTCATTGTTAGACGCAGATAAAAATAAAATAGAAGTTAAAACAGAAAGAGACTGGTGGTATAAAACTGGTAACATAGCAATAGAGGTAGAGTGTTGGGGTAAACCCAGTGGACTATCTGTTACTAAAGCTGACTGGTGGATACACATACTAGCTAAAGGTGATAAAGATTATTGTAAACTTATCTTTGATGTACCTCAGCTAAAAGAAATAGCAGAAAAATTTAAAGACAATTACAAAATGATTGGAGATAATCATGCCGCTAAGTGCATACTTATTCCACTCAAAGAATTGTTTAACAAGAAAACAATAACCGAGAGGACAGTACAATGATAGAGAGAAAGAAAGCAAAGCCAATTAAAAGACGTTTGTTAATTGATGGTGATATTCTTATTTATAAAATTGCTACTATGAATGAAGTAGATACACATTGGGGTGATGGTCTATGGACTCTTCACTGTGATGAAAACATTTGTAAGACACAAGTAGATAATACAATAGATGAGTTGTTAGTAGACCTAGACGCTGACGCTTACATGATAGCGTTGACTGACACTAAGAACTTTAGAAAAGATGTGCTACCTTCTTATAAAGATAATCGTAAAAGTAAACGTAAGCCTATGGTTCTTAATGCGTTGCGTGAGTATGTGCTTAAGCAACATAAAGCTATTATTTATAAGAACCTAGAAGCAGATGATGTCTTAGGTATCTTTGCTACTGCACCTCATAAAGAAGAGCGTGTGATTGTTTCTATAGATAAAGACCTGCGACAAATACCTGCACTTATATCTCAAGACGGCAAGACTATTGAGAAAGTAACTAAAGCTGAGGCTGACTATTGGTTTATGGTTCAAGCTATGGCAGGTGACAGTGTGGACGGATACACTGGCGTACCTAAAGTAGGAGTCAAGACAGCCCAGAAACTATTGGGTGACATTAATGTTCCCCTCTTAGACTTATGGAAGACTGTCTTAAAAACCTATGACAAAGCAGGGTACTCTAAGAAAGAAGCACTGCAACAAGCTAGGGTTGCACACATATTAACTAACAAAGACTACAACAGAAAGACAGGTAAAGTAAAACTATGGCAGATATGATTAAAGAACCACCTCATTACACACAACATGAGATAGAACCTATTGATTTTATTGTCAAAAATAAATTAGATTTCTGTCAAGGTAATGTGGTGAAGTATGTTTGTCGTTATAATTTAAAGGGTGGGTTAGACGATTTATTAAAAGCAAAACAATACATTGATTTTATTATAGAAAAAGACAACCCAAAACAATTAAACTTAAAGTATGACGAAACACAAACACCTGCTAGTAAGGGCGGAACTAAACTCACCCCCAAAGGATACTAGATTTATAAAGAAGTGGGTAAGAAAATTAGTACAATCCATTAAAATGAAAATGCTAGGTAAGCCTATTGCCTATTACTGTAACAAAGAAGGTAATAGAGGGCTAACCTGTGTGACTGTTATTGAGACTTCACATATAGCATTTCATTGTTGGGACGAACAAGACCCTGCCATGTTGCAACTAGATGTTTATACATGCTCAGAACTAGATGAAGATACTATCTTCAAACAGTTAGAAACTTTCCAACCAACCAAAATAACATACAAATATTATGACAGAGAAAACAATTTAAAATTAGTAAAGGAAAAATAAAATGGATTATAGCAGAGATGAATTATTAACTTACTTTGGTAAGACTACTTTAAAAGATAGATACTTATTGCCAGAGGAGAGTTCACCTCAAGAAGCATTTATGAGAGCGGCTAAAGCGTTTTCAGATGATGACGCAATGGCTGAAAGAATTTATGACTATGCTTCTAAACTATGGTTTATGTTTGCAACACCTGTTTTAACTAATGCAGGTAGCAAAAGAGGACAACCTATTTCCTGTTTTCTAAATTATGTAGGAGATAGTCGAACAGGTTTAACCGCACACTACACAGAGAACGCATGGTTAGCGTCAGTAGGTGGCGGCATTGGTGGCTACTGGGGACATGTTCGCTCAGATGGTACACTAACAAGCGGCGGCTCACAAAGCTCAGGGTCTATACCTTTCTTACATGTAGTAGACTCAGAGATACTAGCTTTCTCTCAAGGTAAAACTAGAAGAGGAAGCTACGCCGCTTACATAGATATATCTCACCCAGAGATTATAGAATTTTTAGACATACGAAAACCTAATGGTGGTGACATACATAGAAAATGTTTGAACCTTCATCATGGAGTAAACATACCTGACAGTTTTATGCAACTGATTGAGAAATGTATAGAAGACCCAAGTTATGATGACAGTTGGAACTTGATAGACCCACACACTAAGCAAGTAGTGCGGACTGTTTCAGCTAAAGAACTATGGCAACGGATATTAGAAAACAGAGTTGCTACTGGTGAGCCCTACCTTTGCTTTATTGACACAATCAATAATGCACTTCCCCAACCTTTAAAAGATAAACAATTAAAAGTACACCATTCAAATTTATGTACTGAAATTACATTACCTACAGACGAGAAACGCAGTGCCGTTTGTTGTTTGTCTAGTGTTAATTTAGAAAAGTATGATGAGTGGAAAGACAACGATAAATTTATACCTGACTTAATTAGGTTCTTAGATAATACTCTTCAATCATTTATTGATAATGCACCAGATGAATTAGCTAAAGCTAAGTACAGTGCACACCAAGAAAGAAGTATTGGTCTAGGAGCTATGGGCTTTCATGCCTACTTACAGTCTAAAGGTATTCCGTTTGAGTCTGCTTTAGCTAAAGGACAGAACTTACAAATATTTAAAAAGATAAAAGAAGAAGCTGTTGCTGAATCTAAAAACTTAGCAGTTGAAAGAGGTGAAGCTCCTGACATGAAGGGTACTGGTATGCGTCATGCACACCTATTAGCTATTGCACCTAACGCTTCTTCATCAATAATTTGTGGGACAACCAGTCCTTCAATCGAACCATACAGAGCTAATGCTTATGTGCAGAAAACTATGTCTGGTTCATTTCTAGTTAAAAATAAATTCCTTGAAAAACTTTTAGAGTCTAAAGGAATGAATGATGAAAAGACTTGGCAGTCTATTCTAGGTAAGCGAGGTTCAGTTTTACATTTAGATGAATTAACTGAGCATGAAAAAGATACCTTTAAAACTGCTATTGAAATAAATCAGCAATGGATAATCTCACATGCCGCAGACAGACAACAATATATTTGTCAGGGTCAATCGGTTAATGTCTTTGTTCCTGCTGATGTAGATATAACAGAGCTACATGATACACACATGATAGCTTGGAAACAAAAACTAAAAACACTTTATTACTGTAGGTCAGAAGCAATTAAAAGGGCGGAGTTAGTTTCTCTTAAAGTTGAGAGAACTATAATACCAGAGTCAGAGTGTTTAGCATGTGAGGCATAGATGACAGACTCAAGTATATTTGATGACATGGATAAACCTAAAAAGTATTGTTCATGTCATAAGAAAAAAAAGAAGAAAGAAAAACAAACAATATTGTGGACAGTATACCATACCATTCTAGCAGTCGAGTTAGGAATGATTGTTATAATTGAAACAATAGAATTATTGGGGGGATTATAGAATGGGATTATTTGAAGAACGAGTACATTACAAACCATTTCAATACGAATGGGCTTTTGAAGCGTATGAGCTACAGCAACAAATGCACTGGCTTCCTAGTGAAGTACCTTTGCATGAAGATGTAAGAGATTGGAATGATAGATTAACAGCTAATGAGAAAAATCTGATTAATCAAATACTAAAGTTCTTCACACAAGGTGATGTAGATATAGCAAAAGCATACCTTGATAATTACATTCCTAAATTTAAACCACCAGAAATAAGAATGATGTTGTCTGCTATTGCAACAAGTGAAGCAAATCATGCACAAAGTTATTCATTACTAAATGATACAATCGGTTTACCTGAATCTGATTACAAAGCATTTCAAGAATATAAACAGATGGCTGATAAACATGAATACTTATTTAAAAGTAAAGGCAAAGGTTTATCAGGACTAGCTAGAGAGATGGCATGTTTCTCTGCATTTGGTGAAGGCTTACAACTGTTTGCTTCTTTTGTAATGCTACTAAACTTCTCAAGGTTTGGTCGTATGAAAGGAATGTGTCAGATAGTTACATGGTCTATAAGAGATGAGACACACCATGTTGAAAGCATGATTAAATTGTTTCATCAATTAATAAAAGAGAACCCTGATATTTGGACAGAAAAATTTAAAGCAAGTATCTATCAAACATGTAGAGATATGGTAGACTTAGAAGATAGGTTTATTGATTTAGCATTTGATATGGGTGGTGTGCAGGGACTAACACCTGACCAAGTTAAAGAATATATAAGATACATTGCAGATAGAAGACTATTACAACTGTCTTTAAAACCTAATTATGGTGTAAAACACAACCCTTTAGGTTGGTTAGATTGGGTTTTAAATGGAGTAGAACATGCGAATTTCTTTGAAAACAGGGCTACTGAGTACAATAAAGGGACACTCACAGGCTCACTATGGAAGTAAAGTACCCTTTTTAGAAGGAAACAAGATGGATAACTTAGATGATATAGTCTTACCTGTTAAGGTAGATGACTTAATTAAACTGTTAAACAAAGTATATCCTGAACAATCACCACTATTAAGTGATGATAGTAAGACAATATACTTCAAAGCAGGACAGCGTGATGTTGTCAAATTTCTAAATAACTTAAAAGAGGAGTCAGAAAAATAATGTGTATAGGTAGTAGTAAGCCAGTCAGTGCACCAGTCAGAGAAGACCCACAAATTAAATTTGTAGATGGTAATATATATGACGATAAAAAAGACCCTTTTGAAAATCCTACTCCTTCTGACAACATGGCAAAACCTACTAAAAAGAAGGAAGACAATTACAATCAAGGCGGAGTTGAAGGTTCAAACTCTGGTTTAAATATAACATAATAAGGAGAAATAAATATGTGTGGTGGTGGTTCAAGACCTGCTCCAACTCCTGTTGCTCCAAACCCTGTAGTGAACGCTTCACCTATTGGTGAACAATTAGTTCCTACATTGGAAACAGCAGACGAGTTGTCAGATAAAAAGAAGATTACTAAAAAAGCTAAGAAGTCAGGAACAGGAATGTTACAAACTTCTGGTTTAAACATAGCTTCAAGTTCAGGTAGCGGCGTTAATACTCCGTAATGCAGATGGATAACGAAGTAGTTACTAGACAAAATACTGCGGCAGAACGCTATGAAACATTAAAACAAGATAGACAATATTTCTTAGATAGAGCCAGAGAATGTTCTGAATTAACTATTCCATCTTTAATACCTGACGAAGGTTTTACTAACTCTTCCGATTTATATAATCCTTTTCAATCAGTAGGTGCTAGAGGCGTAAACAATCTAGCTTCAAAATTATTACTTCTCCTACTTCCCCCTAACGCTCCATTCTTTAGACTACAAGTAAGTGGTGACGCTAAAAAAGAAATGGAACAACAAAAGGAGATGAAGACTCAAGTTGAAAAATCTTTAGCAAATATTGAAAAAGAAGTTTCACTTAAGATAGAAGAATTAGCTTTGCGTGTAAGCATGTTTGAAGCATTAAAACATTTAATTATTGGTGGTAATGTCTTAACTTATTTACCTAAAAATAATACTATGAGAGTCTATCCTCTTTCACAATTTGTTGTAAGACGAGACCCTCAAGGAACATTAATTGAAATAGTTATTAAAGAAAGTATTGCTCACATAGCTCTTGATGAAGATATTAAAGAGCAAATGAAAATAAATGGTGATTATAAAGATGATGACCATTGTGATATTTACACACACATTTACAAATTAGACGATAAGAAATTTTATATATGCCAAGAAGTAATGGGAATAAAAATACCATCTACTATTGGTACACTAAGTGCAGACGCTATGCCTTATCAAGCATTAAGAATGGTAAGAATAGATAATGAAAATTACGGAAGAAGTTTTGTTGAGGAGTATCTTGGAGACCTCAAGAGCTTAGAAGGATTATCTCAATCACTTGTAGAAAGTGCGGCGGCGTCTTCTAAAATAGTATTTATGGTAAGACCTAATGCTGTGACAAGAAAAAAAGATTTAGCACAGACAAGAAACGGAGATATTATTACAGGTAGTCAAGATGATGTGTCTGTTCTACAGGCATTAAAACAATATGACTTACAAGTTGTAGAAAGAAGTATTCAAAAATTAGAAGAGCGTATGTCTTATGCTTTCTTATTACACACTGCAATTCAAAGAGACGCAGAGCGTGTAACCGCTCAAGAAATAAGATACATGGCGGAACAATTAGAAACAAGTATGGGTGGTGTTTATTCATTACTGTCTCAAGAACTTCAACTTCCTCTAGTTAGAGTGTTGATGAAGAGAATGAGTGCGGCAAAAGAAATACCAACTTTACCAAAAGGGACTGTAAAACCAACAATCATTACTGGAATAGAAGCTCTAGGCAGAGGTAATGACTTACAGAAACTTAGAGAATTTGTAGCTGAGATAGGTAATTTGGCACAAATAAATCCTGCTGTAGTTCAATCATTAAATCCTAATGACTTGCTAACTAGATTAGCAACAGGTTTAGGAATTGATACTGAAGGTTTAATTAAATCTCAAGAACAATTACAAGCAGAACAACAACAAGCCCAAGAGCAACAACAAATGCAACAAATGATGGAGACGGCTCAGTCTGTAGCTCCACAAGTTGCTAACAATATGACTAAGGATATGGGAAACTAAAATGGTAGACACAGTAGAAATTAAAGCAGATGAAACTACAACTGAAAAACCAGTAGAAGAAACTGCAAATCAACCAAGACCTGAAGGGTTGCCAGAAAAATTTAAGTCTGTCGAAGACATGGCTAAATCGTATGGTGAACTAGAAAGTAAACTAGGAGCTCAGGATAAATCATTTGAAAATGAAACAGAAAAATCAAATGAACCTGCAAAAGCAGAAGAGACTAAACAAGAAGAAAGTTTAGAGATAGCTGATAAAGCTGTAGCTGACGCAGGTCTTAATATGGAAACATTACAAACAGAATATAATGAAAATGGACAACTGGCTGACAAGTCTTATGAAGCACTTGAAAAAGCAGGTATACCAAAAAGTTATGTTGACGCTTTTATAAATGGTCAATCAGCACTAGCGGCTAACCAGTCTGCTGAAGTTAAAGCAGTAGTTGGTGGTGATGAAGCCTACTCTGCAATGGCAAAGTGGGCGGCTGATAATATGACTGAAGGTGAGAAGACTGCTTATAACACTGCTATTAATGGTGGTGATTTAGAAGTAACTAAACTTGCAGTCGCAGGACTAAAAGCAAAGTATGATACTGCTAATGGTACTGAACCAAATTTACTTCAAGCTAAAGCTGTGCCAACTGGTGAAGGTGGGTACGAGTCTTGGGCTCAAGTAACAGAAGCAATGTCTGATTCAAGATATACAAAAGACACTGCTTATCAAAACGCTGTCAAAGCAAAAATCGCAAACAGTAATTTATAAGGAGAACAAATGCTACTACACGCATTAAAAAAATCTTTTGAAGCAGATGTTGCAGAGCACTCTGCTGTCATAGATATATACTTACAGAAACCTGTAGGTATTGGTGAACATGATAAGCTATTAGAAGTTGTCAAAGACAGGTTTGAAAAACTTACATGTGCTAAACACTCATTAGAAGAACTAGACAAAATAGTGAATGTTAAAGAAGAAACTAAATCTAAAGAAAAAAAGTAAAGGATATAAATATGCCAATGGGAAAAGGAACTTATGGTTCTAAAAAAGGAAGACCAAGTAAAGCACTAAAAGGTGGACAGAAAAGATTACCTGCCGCTTTAAAATCAAAAATTATGAAAGCAAAAAAGAAGAAATAGTTATGGCTAAAAAAGGATTATATGCAAACATTCATGCGAAGCGTAACAGAATCAAAAAAGGTTCTGGTGAAAGTATGAGAAAAGCAGGGAGCAAAGGAGCTCCAACTGCCGCTAATTTTAAAAGAGCGGCTAAAACTGCCAAGAAAAAGTAATGGTTGCTAAAAAATACCAAAGCCCTTCAGGTGGTTTAAACGCCAAAGGAAGGGCTCATTTTAATAGCAAAGGACACAACCTAAAAGCACCAACTAAAAGTAAATCTAGCGGAAGACGTAAATCGTTTTGTGCTCGTATGTCTGGTGTTAAAGGTGCAATGTCTAAGAATGGTAAACCTACTAGGAAAGCATTAGCTTTGCGTAAGTGGGATTGCTAAGGAAAATAGTTGTGCACTCTTATTGAGGGCAACTGCCTAATTTACATAAGTTAATTAGCTTGACCTACTGCGGTAGACAATCTGGTTTAAGAGACCAAAGTAAAAAGGCTTTCTAAACAAGCGTAACAAACCAAAGGAGACACAATATGTCAAACGCAAGTCCAGTCTCAGTCGGTAAAGTTAATGCTTCTGGTACAGAAGACGCTCTGTTTCTGAAAGTTTTTGCAGGAGAAGTTTTAACTTCTTTTGATAGAGCTTCAGTTACACAAGGAGCAGAGATGGTTAGGTCTATCTCTTCAGGTAAGTCAGCAACTTTCCCAGTAATGGGTAGAGTTGGTGCGGCTTATCATGTAGCAGGTGCGGAAATTACAGGCTCAGACGTAAACCACAACGAAAAGGTTATTACAATTAATGACCTTCTACTAAGCTCAGTATTCTTATCTAACATTGAAGAAGCTAAGAACCACTGGGACGTAAGAAGTGCTTACTCAACAGAAATTGGAAGAGCATTAGCTTTCCAAAAAGATAAGCATATCTTACAAACAATCGGTCAAGCCGCTCAGGCTTCAGCGAATGTATCTGACTCAGGATATGGTGCAGGTACAGTTGTAACAAATACTTCTATTGCTTCAGCGACAGCCGCAACTGCCGCTAACGGAATGATAGACAGTTTGTTTGACGCCGCTAAAGCATTGGACGCAAACTATGTTCCTAAAGAAGGTAGAAAAGCCTTTATAAGACTAGAGGAATATTACAAACTAGCTAACGCTACAAACGCAGTTAATATCGACTTCTCAGGCGGTGCTAACGGCGGTGTTGCAGAAGGTAAAGTAATGAAAGTAGCAGGTATTGAATTAATACCAACTGCTCATTTTGTTGCTTCAGACTTATCTTCATCTACAGCAGTAGACGCAGGTAAAACTGCAACAGGTGCTTACCCACAAAGAGTTAATCTAGCAAACTATGTTTGCCTAGTTTCTCACCCTAGTGCGGCAGGTACAGTTAAATTAATGGATTTAGCAGTTGAATCTGAATATGATATTCGGAGACAAGGCACATTAATGGTAGCTAAGTACGCTATGGGTCATGGAGTTCTAAGACCTGAAGCGGCTGTAGGAATTAAAGAAGCGTAATTCTTTACGTTACTTTATACTTATAAGGAGAGGCGGTAAGGGGAGACTCAAGCCGCCTCTTTAATTTTAAAATTTAAAAAGGAACAGCATGACAACACAGATAACGCCTACGACAGAGTTACAAGCTGTCAACATTATGCTTTCCGTTATTGGAGAAGCTCCTGTAAACACAATCACAGGGACAAATAGTGTTGATGTATCAGTCGCTAAAAATATTTTAGATGAAACTTCTATGTCAATTCAATCTATGGGTTGGAACTATAATACTGAACAGGAAGTAACAGTATCATTAGACTCTAATAACAAAATACCACTTCCTGCTAACTGCGTTCAAGCAGATAGTTATTCAAAAGTTTTTAATGTAACTACTCGTAATGGTTACCTTTATGACTTAGACAAAAAAACAGATGTATTCTCGTCTGACATTTCCCTTAACTTAGTAACAGTTCAACAATTTGAACACCTACCAGAATACGCTAGACGATATATTACAATGAAGTCCGCTAGAAGATTTGCGGCAAGATTTTTAGGTGATAAAGAAATTACTAAATTAATCGGACAAGACGAACAAGAAGCTCTTGTAGCATATCATCAAGCAGACAGTAGAGAAGCTGACATAAATATGTTGGAAGGTGACGCTAATACATACTCAATAATAAATAGACCTACTAGAAGGACTTACTAATGGCTGTAGTATCGCAGAGTATTCCTAATTTTATTAATGGGATTAGTCAGCAGACACCCACTCAAAGGGGAATTAATCAAGGGTCTGACCAAATCAATTTACAAAATAATATTGTAGATGGTTTAAGTAAAAGACCTTCATTGGAATATGTAGCGACTTTAGATAGCACTAATGTTTATCCTAACAAAACTAAAATATGGAACATTCAGCGTGATGAGTCTAACCAGTATATGTGTGCGTTCTACAATGGTGGAATTAAAGTATATGATTTAGCAGGTAATTCTAAAACAGTTACTATCGCTAGTGGTTCTAGTTATTTAACTTCAACAAATCCAAAAGAAGATTTTAAATTAGTTAATATTGCAGATTATACTTTCTTAGTAAATAAATCTGTTACACCAACAGCAGATTCAAATACTTCGGCGGCTAAACAAGAAGAGTTTTTAATTTATGTTAAAGCAACAAACTATGGTAGAGAATATTCAGTTACTTTAACTCACGCTAGTATAACTGGTGGTATTAAAGTTATCTTTCAAATGCCGTCAGGTAATGACGCAACAACAGATAGTGAATTTAGAGATTCAAATAAAATTAAAGATATATTATTATATGGTACTTCTAGTACACACTGGAATGGGAGTGCTTCACAAATAGGATTTAAAACTGTTAGAGCAGATAACAATTCTACTTTAAGTACCTCACAAGGATTAGCAAACTATTCTGGTATTACAAGTCATTTTACTTTTGAGTCGTATGATAACGTAATTTACGGAAAACCAAATAATAACAATGCTTCTTATACTGTTAGCACTTCAGATGGTGCAGGTAGTACAGCTATGTATCACATTAGAGATACAATACAGGATTTTAGTAAACTTCCTTATTATGGAAAAACAGGAGTTATAGTAAAAATTACAGGGGAAGAGGGTGATACACTTTCAGATTACTATGTTAAATTTACTGGTAATGGTGTGTGGTCTGAAACAATAGCACCTGCTACAAGTTTAGGTGTAACAAACAGTACAATGCCTCATGCTCTTATTAATAATAATAACGGAACATTTACATTTCAAGAATTATCATGGGACGATAGGGTGTGTGGTGATATTGAAACAAACTCTAACCCTTCTTTTATTGGTAAAAAAATACAAAATTTAACATTCTATAAAAATAGATTAGGAATACTATCAGGTGAAAATTTAATTTTATCTGAAAACGCAGGGTTCTTTAACTTCTTTGCAACAACAGTAACACAAGTATTAGATACAGACCCTATTGATATATCAGCGTCAGGTACACAAGTTAATACTTTAAAAAACTCTGTATCATTTAATGAAACATTATTGATGTTTTCAGATACAGCACAATATAAACTTGACCACGCAGGTGACACAATTAGTCCAACAACTGCTATACTTAATGAAGTATCTAGTTTTGAACATGATGATACAGTATCACCAATAGCGGCAGGTAGATTTGCATACTTTACACAATCAAGAAATGCAAACACAGCCGTAAGAGAATACTATGCAGATGATGACACACTAACTAATGATGGTTTAGATATAACAGTAGCAGTACAAAACTTACTACCTACTAACCCTTATCAAATTATTAGTAACACGATTGAAGATACACTTATCTTTTTACATGCAGACACCGCAGACTCACAATCTGCACCTTATACTACAGGGTCAAATGTAACAGCAACTAATGCCGACACTATGTATGTTTATAAATATTTCTTTGATAGAGGAGAAAAAGTCCAAACAGCATGGTCTAAATGGGAATTTAGTGGTGTTAAAATATTGGGTGCTTTGTCTTCAGACAGTTATGTTTATGTCTTTGCGGCAGAAGGAACAAATACAAAATTATTTAAAATAGATTTAAGAAATTTAAAAGACCCAACATTAGGTTTTAATTGTTATGTAGATTTAAAAACTGAAATAACTGGTTCATATTCTAGTGGAACAGGTCTAACAACTTTAACGTCACCTTATGGTGCAAAAACAGGACTAATAGCAATAGATAGAACTAACGGAACAAACTATGTTCTAACAAATACGTCAGGGTCAACTTACACATTAGTAGGAAACCACACAAGTTTATGGATAGGTGTGCCGTATGAATCTAAATATGTTTTAAGTCCACAATATATTAGAGAAGATACTGGTAAAGGATTAGTAGCAGTAACTTCAGGTAGATACCAAATTAGAAACATATCGTTTGACTATGAAAACTCTGGGTTCTTTCAAGTAGAAGTAACACCAGAAAATAGAACAACTAACACAACATTTATGACAGGTTATGTAATTGGTTTTACAGGAGCTCCTAACAATGTAGCGATTGCTACAGGTACACTTAGAGTTCCTATACAAGCTAGAAACACAGCGTTTGAATTACATATTAAAAGTTCTTCACATTTACCAATGCACATAGCAAGTGCAGAAGTAGAAGGATACTATCATAGACGTTCAAGAAGAATGTAATATGGAAAAATATGTACGAAATGCAGAGCTAAAAGATATTCTACACTTAGCTCCTAAGATGAGAAAAGAAGATGTAGAAGAAGTATTAGCCTCAGATAATATGAGTCCACTTGAGTCTTTAGTTGTGCCATTTACAATTAAAGGTGCAAAGATTTATAGCATTATAGGTACAAAAGAAGAAGGTGTAATAGGTATGTTTGGTTCAACACCAAGTACACAAGCAGGTTATGGTGTAGCATGGTTGTTATCAAGTACAGAACTATTTAATCATACAAGACAATTTTTAAAAGAGTGTCCTTATTGGGTAGCTCAAATGTCTGAAGGTTATACTCACTTATTTAATTTTATAGATAAAAGAAACTGGCAATCTTTAAAATGGTTACAGTTTCTAGGGTTTGAACCTAAAGAAGAAATAACAGAATTTGGTCATGCAAAAATACCATTTTTATTAGTAACGAAGGAGATAAAAAATGTGCGGAGTGAATGAAGCAATGATGGCTATGAAAGTAGTCGGAGCAGTCGCTAGTCATAACGAAAAGAAAAGAGTTGCTAAAGAAAATGCTTTTGCAAACGCTAGAGCTCGTATGACCGCAGACGCCGCTTATCTTACAGACTTAGGTAAAATTGAAACAGAAAGAGGCATGGCGGCAAGAGAAAAAGCTATTGCTGAAATGGCTGAAAATCAAAAAAGAAAAAAAGACCAAGCAACAGGAATTAATTTAGGATTTGGTAATGCCACAAGAGTTGTTCAAAATATTGGGACAATTATGGACGCTGACTTTAATCAAATTAATGCAGAATTTATGGGTGATATGATTACCTTAAATAATCAAAGAGATGACGCTTATGCAAATATGAAGCGTACTTATAATAGTTTAACCCCAGTGTATGAACCAAGCATGATGAGTTTAGGATTAGATATAGCAGGTGCAGGTGGTTCTTACATGGCAACACCAAGAGATGAAAGACGATTCTTTACTAACTATGGTGCGAAAGCGAGTTCATAAATATGGCATATAAATCAAAAGTAACAAATAAATATTTTGGTTCTACTTATGAAGGTAGACCTAATGTCGCTAAAGAATCACCTTTTAGTGAACTAGCAAGTGCTATAAATAGAAATGTTGATAGCTTTCAAGCCGCAGGAAACAATTATATTAAAGGTAAAAAACAAGACGCTATTGCAGAAATAAATGAATTATATGCGTCTGGTAAAACTTCTGATGAAATATCTGCTTTATTACTAAGTGGTGAAAATGAAACACTTTCTAATTTCTATGCAGAGTCGGCAGTGCAAGGACAGAATGGTAGATTTGCGGCGGCAGAAATGGTTGCTAAAATAAATCAATCTGTAGAAGCAGGTGAATATGATTTTGTTAATGACAACTTAACAAATTTTCATAAAAAGTTTTTAGCAGATTACAAACTTAATTCACAAGATGATAGTTTTATATTAGGTTTCTCTGCTGTCTATAATGAATTTAAGGCTAACGCCGCTATTGAAGATGGTAAGAAAAAAGGTGAATATCACAACAATCAATTAGTACAAAAATCAATTACTCTTTTAGAGACAGTTCCAATTAATGAGTATGATGAAAAATTAATTCCTATGTTAGAGTCATTAAGTATTGAAATGCCAAAACTAGATGGCAAAGGTAAAAAGAATTTTCTAGTTAATGGGATACAAAAGAAAGAAATACTTATAGGTCTTGCTAATAAAAAATATTTAACAGCTACGACTGACGCAGAATTAAATGCCGCTCTTAAAATATTAGAAATAGATAGAGGGACAGGTAGTGGTGGTAACCCATTAGGAGCATTAGTTGACAGTGATGAAACAGCACAAGCTCTTGTTGCTAACATTAATGCAAAGAAAGTAGCTTTAGCAAATCAAGAATATACAAATGGTCAACGAGCTATTGAAGCTGAACAAAAAGGTTATGTCCAACAAATTAGTGCATTGTGGTATGGTGGAACATACACTGACGCTAATGGACAAGAAGTAACAGTAGAAGCCAATGAAGCAGAAGCAGAAGTTATTATTAATGAAGCCTTAGATAAACACCCAGATTTAGTTGCGTCTTTAGTTGCAATTAAAAGTAACAATCAAGCCTTAAATTATAATGAAACAGGTATTCGTGATTTAAAAATGAGAATAATGAAAGGTGACTTTGTTGGAAATTATAAAGGTTTCTTAGAAGCCGCCGCTACCGAAGGAGCGACAAGCTCAGATTTAAGTGCATTAGAAACAGCGTTTGGTTGGGCTGAAGGAAGAGTAACAAACAATCAATACTTAGACCCATTTAGAGATGATAATATGTGGCAAGAAAGCAATCAATATCTTCATGGTATTATTGTGCAAAAAGCCGCTACCTTTGGACAATGGGATAAAGGTGTTCCAAATGACATTTTATTTAGAGACGCTTCGTATGCGTATGAACAAAAGGTAATGGAGTGGTATTCAGACATTGATAATAAAGAACCAAGTCAAGTTCTTAATGGCGGACAAGATTGGAGAACATGGAACTCTAAAAGAAAAGAATTTATGAAAAATGCTGAAGAAGAAATTTTAAAACAATTCTCTAGTGAAGATTATTTTACAGCCATGAAAAACATTATAGCTAGTGGAGACACTGACTTAATAGCCGCCGCAGTTAAAGGTGACGCCGCAACAGAATTAATTAATAAGAATGTGACGGACATAGTTACAAACATGGATACAAAGAAATTCTTTGATAGTGCCGCTAACATGTTAATTGAGCCTGAACAATTATTATTACAAAATCCTGATTTCTTATCAGATGTAAATGACCTTAATGCTATGGGTGTTTCTATCTCAGCAGAAGATTTAGCAGACATGGTAATAAAAAATAGTGGTCAAGAAAAAATAGACCTTAATGAAAGAAAACAAAATATTGCAACAAACATTTCAACATTGTTGGCAGATGGTTTTGAAGCTACATTTCCTCAATTACTATCTGAAAATGAAAGTGGCTTTGTAGAAACAATTAATTTCTTTAAAGATTATGGTGAGGATAGAGCTAAAGAAAATACAGAAACAGTTACAAACTTTTTAAATAGTGTGTTTAGTGAACTTACTGGAACAGGAGAAAATTTTAATCCTGCTGTTTTAAATGTATTAAGTGAAGAACAAATTGATTTAATTGCAGTTGCTCTTGGTGTTGACCAAGATGACTTCTTAGATGTTTTATTAAAAACGTACCCCAATTTTAGGAGAGAGTAATGGATTCAACTGGATATACTAAATCTATTGGCACAAATACAGGCACAAATAAAAATGCAATGAACGCCAGAGGGTTTAGAAGCAATAGAGAAAAGAAACAGTACGATAAACTTAAAGAATTAGAAAAACAACAACAAGCCTTAGAACGATTGCAGTCAAATGAATTTCAAAATATTTTAAAACGATATTATAGTAATAGACCTACTATGCTTGAAAGACCTGATTTTAATACAATGAGTAAACCTGAATTACTTGATTATTTTTATAATGATAGAACATGGCGTACTAATAATACTATGTCTTTAACAAGAGATGTTTATGATTTACAAACAGGTTCAGACCAAGATTTACAAGACTGGGCTATTATCAATCAAACTTTTGTTGATTTACCTAATTGGTATGATGACCCTAATAGAAGTTTTGTAGAGTGGGCAAAAGATTTTGCACCTGCAATGGTTGCTGACCCTATTAATCTTATTGGTTTTGGTGTTGGTGGACAAGCTGTAAAACAAACAGTTGCTCAAGTTGCCAAAGCAGGAATGAAAGAAATTGGTAAAAATGAATTAAAAAAACAAGCTATTAAAAAAGGTATGTGGCTTGGTGCAAAGCGTGAAGCTAAAGTTGCAGGAGCAACAATGGTTGGATTTGACGCTTTAATGCAATCTAATGAAATGACCGCAGGACTAACTGATGAATTTAATTTTAAAAGAACTATGTTAGCAGGTGGTGTAGGTGCACTTACAGGTGGAGCTATGGGTGCAGGATTTGGTGCATGGGGTACAAAAAGTAAAATAGGAAATTATTATAAAGATTTAGATGGTGAATTAGTTGATGTTAAAGCCTTTGGTACAAAAATTAATGGTGTAGCGGCAACTAAAAAAGGCAAAGGATTTCACACAGATGAAAAAGGAAATATTATTGAAAGTAATGGTGGTGAAATAGGTGTTGGTGCTAGAGTTGTTGCAGATGATAGAGGCAATGTTGGTACAGTTATGTCAATGTCTGAAGGTAAAATTAAAGTACAATTTGTATCGGAAGACGGAGCTAAAGCTACTAAGACATTTAAAGAAGATAATTTAACAGTTATTCAAGGTGTAGACGCAGACCCTACAATACTTCCCCCAGAACTAGCAGGAGCTAAACCTACTTATAATTATGGTGATAGAAGTATCGAATTAGAATTTGAAAATGATATTGCTAAAGCTCTTTATATTGTTGGTGGTAAAGGTGAAAGTGCTTCACATAAAGCCTACATGGCTTTCTTAGAAAAAGCAGGTGTTAAAGATATAGCAAAAAAAGCACAAGCTGTAAGAGATGAAATTAAAGCTCAAGCTAAAGGTGGCTCAGATGTAGCACAAGTAAAAGCAAAAGCACCTAAACCAAAAAAGAAACCTATTGTTAAACCTGATGAAAGTGAGGTTATTAAAAAGAAAGCAGATGATGTTGATAAAGCAGTACAAACTTATTTGGATAGTATTACTAGAAAAATATTTAAAAATAAAAAAAGAATTAAAAGTGATACAGCAATACCCACTTTTGAAAAATTACTTCGACAAATAGTTAAAGGAGAACTTAACTCTACTATTCGTCTTTCTAAAAGAAACATGGAAGATGTTTTAAAAAAGATTGAAGAAGCGGCTAACACAAGATTTAAAAGTTCTACACGAAAAGAAATTCTTGCTGATTTAAAATTACTTGCAGAAACCGGTACAGAAGGTGGAGAAAGATGGACAGTAGGACGTATGTTTGAAGTTAATGTCTTAGAATCTTTAGAAGCTAAATTAAAAATACATGAAAAAGCAAGTACACCTGTAGAAAAAAATCAAGCAGACAGTATGCTAGAAGACGCTTTAGATGAAGCAATTTCTGTTATGGAAGCAGTTGATAAGATTGCTACTAATATGTCTGACAATTTAGCAAGTGGTAATATTGTTGTAGGTGGAACTGAAGCAACATTTTTACGAAGAAAATATATAGCAACAGAAATTAAAAATGTAGTTAAAAATATTAAGCGTATGCCAAAAGGTGAAGAAAAATCTTTACTTCTTAAAAATATAGCTCGAAACATGAAGAATGAAAATCGAATGAATAAGATTATTCGTAAAGCTAATATGAATACAAAAGAAGGAAGAGTTCGATTTGGTGAATGGCTTAATGAATATACAACAGCAAATTTACTATTTGACGCTACAACACACATGGTCAACTTATTGTCTGGTGCAATTAGATACCAGTGGTCAATAGCTCAAGCTCTAACAAGAGGTGCTATTATGTCAAGAGCAAATAGAAAACAAGGTTTACAACAAATGGCTATGGCGGCAGATTTGTTTACAGGTCAATTTAGATTTTTTAATATTGCATTTAAAAAAGCTCAAATGAGTTGGAGAGCAAACAGAGCTATTGGAGATTCTATTGAACATAGAGTAGATGGTAGACAACAACGAAGCATGGAAATATTTTCAGAACAATTAAAACAAGAAAATAGTATTAGTGCAAGAATGTTGGGTAAAGCTATGAGTCCATTCTCTAAACTTATTTATCATTCATTAAAAGGATTACAAGCAGGTGATACTTTTATGAAACAAGCATTTAACAGAGCCGCTAGAGTAGCTAATGTCAATCAACGACTACGAACACAATATCCTGAATTATGGAATGGTAGAAAAATATTTAAGAATAAAGTAAGTGCAGTTAAAGAAGACCAAACAGTTAAACATTTAGATGAGCTTCTTAGATTTGAACAAGCTAAAACTAAACCTAATGTAAAAAGAATTGAAAAATACCAAAAGAAAATAAAAGCATTACAAGAACAAATTAAAATAAAAGATAAAGACGAATTTTCAAGAACATGGAAAGAGTTGTTTAATCAATATGAAGATGAATTTGGAAACTTTACTTCTACAAAAATGATGAACAACACAACTTTAGAAACATTTGATGACTTATCTAAACACATTTTGAATGACCCTTTATTTATTGCAAGGGAAAATACATTTACCAACGCACTAAGAAGTGACATTGTACCTGACGCTGTAGACCCATTAATGAATAACAATGATGGTTTCTCAGGTTGGTTACTTAGAAAAACAAATCAGTTACCAATATTTAAAGTTTTATTTGGATTACACTTTATTAAAACACCTGCTCAACTTCAGCGTTTTGCATGGTGGAATACACCTTTTCTAAATAAATTACATTTCCAATTTAAAGCAATGGCAGATTCACCTGACCCTATAACAAGAGCTCATGCTAAAACTATTACCGCAACAGGAACAGCGTTGTATGGTATGGGAGCAACTATGGCTATGTTAGGAAAAAATCATGGTGGTAAACACCCTGACCCAGAAAAAAAATATTCATTAGAATTTATAGATGAAAATGGTGAACCATATTATGTGCAATACAAAAGGCTCTGGCCTCTAAGTATTCCACTTCAAGTTACAGCAGACATTAGTGACATGATGAAAGAAATGCCTGACATTTGGGGTGACCCTATGCACCAACAAGCAAATGATAAATTTGGTGCTATGGCAATGCACATGGGTGCGTCTACTATGGCTATGTTCTCAAACATTATGTCAGCAAATTTAATGACGTCAGATATGTTTGATACAATAAATATGTTGTTTGATGGTGCGGCAGGATATTCTGACCAAGCCACAGAAACAAAAATATCTTTATTTAAAAAAGATTTAGTTAGAAAATCTACAAAATTAATTCCTGCTGTTACAGCGTGGAGATGGTCTAATAGAGAACTAGCAGAAGCAGATAAAGAAGCTAGGTCTATGTCAGATATTATAGCTCAATCATCACCTATAGAATTAGCAAAATTATTAGATGTAGACTTGTATCATTTACAACCAAAAAGAGACCCCGCAGGAAATATACAACCTAAAGTGCAAGGTATGTCTATCTTTGGAGTAACAAATTGGGATAACCCTTTAAAAGTTTCTAGTAACTGGTGGAAAGATATTCTTGAAACAGAAGAGGGTAAAGACAGATTAGCAAGTGTTGATATTGGTTACACTAAACCATTAAGCACAGTAACAGAGCAAGGCTATAAAATTGCTGATATGAATAATTTATATGTTACTGGATATAAACACCCTGTTACAAAACAGATGGTTAAAGGTGATGGTACACAAACTTTCTATGATTTAATGTTACAGTTAAAAGGTGAAATGCGACTTGGTGGTAAAACACTTAATGAGCGACTAAAAGAAATGTATGATAATCCTTCAAGTCAATTTAGATTGAATGTTATTAGTACACACCAAATGCAAGGTAAGAATTTAGATGGAGATTACACTAGAGAAATTATTAGAGCGTATGAACAAGCGGCTAAAGAATGGTTAATCTTTCACACTTACAATGGAAAAGAAGTTGGTAATAAACCTATTATAGTACAACAAATGGAATCAACTATGAGTTTGGTGATGATGGTTACTAGGGAATATAAAGAAGCAACTCAAAGGGATATTAAAAGATTAAATGCCTTAACCAATGGCAAAAAGACATATTAAATAAAGTACCCCTTTTAGAAGAGATATAATCAAAAATAGAGGATAATTAATGGCTAACAGTTTTGTACGTTACACAGGTAATGGGAATACTACAGCATATTCTATACCATTTAGTTATAGAAGTACGGCTGACCTTACTGCTAAAATAGCAGGTGTAGCTACTACAGCTTATGCTTTAAATGCGGCAGGAACAACTTTGACGTTCAACACTGCTCCTGCTTCAGGTGCGGCTATTGAGATTAGACGTACAACTTCACAAGATTCAAGACTGACAGACTATGCGTCTGGCTCAGTATTAACAGAAACAGATTTAGATACAGATAGTACACAAGCGTTCTTTATGGGACAAGAAGCCATTGATGACGCAGGTGATGTTATTAAGTTATCAGCAACTAACTTTCAATGGGACGCTCAAAGTAAAAGAATTACTTTAGTAGCAGACCCAACGTCTGCACAAGATGTGGCTACAAAGAACTATCTTGAAACTACTTGGTTGTCACCTACAGACAAAACAACTTTAAACAATATTAACGCAAATATTTCTAATATTAATTCTGTAAATTCTAACGCTACAAACATTAATAGTGCTGTTTCTAACGCTACCAATATTAACACAGTAGCTACTAACATTACGTCAGTAAATACAGTAGCAACAGATATAGCTAAAGTTATCGCAGTAGCTAATGATTTAGCTGAAGCAGTATCTGAAGTAGAAACTGTAGCAGATGATTTAAACGAAGCAACTTCAGAAATTGATACAGTTGCAACTAACATAGCTAATGTTAATGCAGTTGGTAATATAAATGCCAATGTAACGACAGTAGCAGGTATAGCCGCTAATGTAACAACAGTAGCAGGAATATCCGCTAATGTTACCAGTGTAGCTAATAACTCTAGTAACATTAATTCAGCCGTAAGTAATGCGTCAAACATTAACTCCGCAGTGTCTAATGCTACCAACATTAACACAGTGGCAGGATTGTCTAGCACAATTACGTCAGTAAATAATAACTCAACAAATATTAATGCGGTTAATGCTAACAGTTCAAATATTAATACTGTAGCAGGAGCAAACTCTAATATTACAGCAGTTGCAGGAGCTATTGCCAATGTAAATACAGTAGCTTCCAATGTAGCAGGAGTAAACAGTTTTGGTGAAAGATATAGAATTTCAAGTTCAGCACCCTCAAGTTCCAATGATGTTGGTGACCTTTATTTTGATACGACAGCTAACGAATTAAAAGTATACAAAACGTCTGGTTGGGCGGCGGCAGGTTCTACAGTAAATGGAACTAGCCAAAGATACCAATACACAGCAACAAATGGTCAAACTACTTTTACAGGAGCAGATTCAAGCGGCTCAACATTAGCCTATGACTCTCCGTTTGTAGATATATATTTGAATGGTGTAAAACTTGCTAATGCAGATTTTACAGCAACGTCAGGCACAAGTGTTGTTTTAGCTAGTGGAGCGGCAACTGGTGATATTTTATCAGTTGTAGCTTACGGAACATTTCAATTAGCTAACATATCAATTAAAGATTTAACAGATACACCTGCGGCTTTTGGCACAGCAGGACAAGCTCTTGCCGTAAATACGGCAGGAAACGCAGTAGAATTTCAGACTATACAAGCGTCTGAATTATCAACAGTAGGAAACGTATTTTCAAATTATAATACTATTTCTGCTGACACAACAATAACAACTTCATCAACGAAAAATTCGTTTTTGAAAGGAACAATTAGTGTAACAGGAAATGCAGTCTTAACGATTGCAGGTAATGGAACACTAGCGTTCATCTAATCATAACAATTAAAAAAGGAGAAACAATATGGCTAGTAAAATAAAAGTAGACCAGATTGAGGGAGCGGCAGGTTCTTCTATAACAATCCCTTCTGGTCAAACATTAACAATAACAGATGGTTTGGCGGCTTCTATTATAGGAAGTGGAACATTAGCAGACGCTAGAATACCAAACCTAAACGCAAGTAAAATTAATGCAGGAACTTTAGCAGACGCTCAGTTGCCAACAATACCAGTAGCAAAAGGTGGTACTGGATTAACTTCACTTGGAACAGCAGGACAAGTAGTTTCTGTTAATTCAGGTGCAAACGCTTTAGAATTTGCAGACGCAAGTTCTGGTAAAGTTTTACAAACAAAAACAGCTACAACAAATTCACTTATTCAAAGTAGTAGTAATACAGGTGGAAAACATTTTCCACAAAATAGAGGAGTATCAGATGGTGCTCAAGTAGTAAGTCTATCAATAACACCTCAAAGTACAACTTCACATTTTTATGTATGGTTTACTTGTGCTAGTGGTGCAAGTGGTAATGCCGTTAGTGTTCTAGGTCTTTTTAGTGGAAGTACATTATTAAATATAGCAAGTGGAAATAATTATGCGGCAGATGTATGTGGCTTAAGTGTTCATGGTATACAAGATACTACATCTTTAAGTGGTGCTCAAACTATTCAAGCTAGAAATTTAGGAACGCATGATGGTAGCCAACATGGAGTAAATGCAGGTGGTGGTGGAACTACTTATAATGGTGGTATAGCAACAATGACAGTAATGGAGATAGAGGATTAATTATGACAATAGAAACTAAATTAAATCAATTAATTGTAGATACAGAAATAAGTCCAAGTGTTATTTTACATAAAAAAGATGTACCTAATAATGCTAATTGGAATAGTGAAACTGGCGAATGTTATTTTGAAACTATTAATGGGGAAACTGTATCTCAATCTCAATATGATACTTGGAAAAGTGAAAAAACTATTGATGAATGGAATGTAAATCCAATAGACGCAATAAAAGCTAGTGCTAAAGCAAAGTTAATTGCAGGAGAAGCATTAACTGAAGATGAAGCTAATACAATAGTTTTATAATAAGGAGAAACTTAAATGACAAAAAACAGAGACTTAGCTGACATAGTTGGTGATATAGCTAACAATGCAGAGAAAGCCGTTGTAGTAAATGCGGCAGGTACGGAACTAACTTTTGGTGACGCAGGGTCTTCTGACTTTTATGGATTTAAGAAAACGAATGGCTCTGGTTCTCAAGGTGAGGATTTAGTTGTTCACTACACAAATGGTGCTGATAATTTATCATTAGCAAATGCTGACGGAACTCAGTCAGATGTTTTTGATGAAACATTGGTAGCAAAACGAGGACTAACATTTACAGTTGACGCAAATGGCAACTTGAATGTGGCAGTCTAACAACAACAACAATAACAAAAAAGGAAAATAAATAATGGCAACAGTAAATTTAGGAAGAATTAAGCCAGTATTCAGAGGTGCATACGCAGGTGGCACAGCTTATGTGGTTGACGATATTGTCACTTCAGGAAATGAAACTTTCATTTGTATACAGGCTTCTACAGGTAACGCTACGTCTAATGCTTCCTATTGGACAAAACTAGCGGCTAAAGGAACAGATGGTACAGATGTTGGTACTACAATTACAACACAAGGTGATATACTTTACAGAGATGGAAGTGGATTACAAAGACTAGCGGCAGGAACAAGTGGACAATTCTTAAAAACACAAGGTTCTGGTGCTAACCCAGTTTGGGGAAACATAGCAGGTGGTGCAGTTAAAAATGTATATTTGTTTCAAGAAAAAAATACTTACGATTTTGCAAACACAACTACAAAAATTGTGACTTCATCTAGCATAAGTCCTGTATCAACAGCAAGTAGATTTATTATTCAAGGTCAAGCTCATGGTGCTACTCAAGATGATGGTGGTGCACCAGTTCTTGAAGTATCTTCAGACAATGGTTCAAGCTACTCTACATTACATGAAGGTGCTGTTTCATCAAACAGAACAAGGTCTGGTGGTGGTGCAGGTTTTTGGAGAGGAGATGCAGATAACGCTATTGAATTTCAAGCGTGGGGTATTTGGCATCCAAACACTACAAACAATGTTAAATTTGCTCTATCAATTAGAGCAACAAATAATAGCGTTAAAATAAACAGAACACACAACGATAATAATACAGCACACGCAGGTTATAGAGGAATTTTATCTTTGTTAGTTACAGAAGTAGATGGTTCAGCAACAAGTACAGCACCATCTGTAATACAAGTATAGGAGAATAAATTATGACAAATAAAATAACTTACGAACTTTCGGATTACTTAAAAGAAACTTATGGTAATGATGTTTCATTTAGTATTAAAAATGCTTCATACAATACTGTTTGGACTAATGAAAAATTAGAAGAACAGTTAGAATGGGGAGATACAAACTCTGATGCTAAACCTACATGGGATAGTATTAAAGATGATTACACAGCTAAAGCAGAAGCAGTTAATAAAAATACTGATGCTTTACAAGCTAGAAAATCAGCTTATCCATCTATGGCAGAGCAACTAGATGACATTTATCATAATGGAGTTGATGGTTGGAAAGCTAATATAAAAGCTATTAAAGACGCAAATCCAAAATCAGAATAATAAACAATAATCAAGACGTAAGAGAAAAAATAAAATGAAAGACGCTAACGAACTGAACCTTGAAGTCGAAAGAATTAAAGGTGATATAAAACTTATCAATCAGTCGCTAGATACAATTAAAAACAATCATTTATTTCATATTGAAAAATCAATCGCTTCTATAAACAAAGTATTATGGACTGTAGGACTTATGGTCTTTGGTCAACTAGCAATAGTTCTTAGAGATTTTATATTCTAATGTTTAAGATATTTGCAACTGTTTGTTTTCTAGCAGTTGGTGTCGAAGAACAAAATCTTTGTATGCAAGGATACTTACCTTTGACTCAACCAATAGTAACAATAGAAAATTGTAATCAATCAATAAGAGAAATATCAGAATATATAGACGAAGATTTTAAACAAAGAAAAATATCAATTTATTTTGAATGTAGGAGAGACACTTATGGCACTACCAATACTTAATTTACTTAGCTTTGGCATAAAAACTGCGGCTAATATTTATCAAACAAAAAAAGAAACAAAAGAACTCGAAGCAATAGCTGAGAAAAAACATGTAGAAAGAATAATAAAAGGTGAAGTCGAATATAAGAAAGCTGTTATCGCAAGTAACGATAATGGTTGGAAAGACGAATTTGTATTGGTACTTATTTCCATTCCTATTTTGTTATTGGGCTATAGTGTTTTTAGCAACGACCCAGATATTCAAGTTAAACTAGATTTATTCTTTGCAAATTTCAACAACCTACCATTTTGGTATCAAGGATTATTTATTGGTGTCGTGGGTTCTATATATGGACTTAAGGGTGTTGATTTAATGAAAAGGAAATAATGAAAATATCAGAGAACACACCTGTATCTATGCCTATGAAAAATTTAATTAGCATAGTGTCAGCGTGTTTAGTTGGTGCATGGTTTGCATTTACAGTAGTTGAAAGATTAAATGTAATTGAGACTGAGCAAAAACTTATGATGTCTGATTTAGAATCAGCAAATGAATTTATTGTAGGTGTACCTAAAGGTAATATGGTGTCACCACAGATACAAGAGCTTTTTATGCTTGTTGAGTTTGTAAGTAAAAATCAAGACAAACTTAAAACAGATGTAGAAGCTGAATTACCAGAAATTAAAGCATTAAAATTGCAAGTTGCTTTTCTTGAAGAACGATTAAAAAAAGCAGAAGAAATAATAGACAAACTTAGAAACAACGGCACACATTAAAGGAGAACAATATGAAGACTGCGTTAGTAATTGCATTACTTATGTTTACACAGGAGAGTGGTGATAAACCATACGAATTTATGATTACTGATTCAATCGGAAAATGTTTGGAGCTTAAGCGTGAAGCTGAAAGAAATACAAACCCAGATAGAATAAGATGGAGTTGTAGAGAAGTCATGGCAGAACTAGAGATAGTTCATGGCAAATTACACATTAACAAAATAGTAGAGGAATAAACTAATGATTATATACGGAAAGACACCTGCTGATTGGAAAAACGAACTAATTTATCAGGCTAAGAATAACAAAAAAGCTATTATTGCTTTTATTATCTACTCAGTAATACTTATCGCAATCTAATATGGCTAAAGTACCTAAGTATGGTGCAGTAGTTGACTACGAAAAAACAATAAAAGGGACTTCCATTGGTCGTAGACCAAACACTTCAAGCATGAATAAAAACAGGAGAAGACAAGGTGGAGCAAAAAAATATAGAGGACAAGGCAGACCCTAATATAGAAGACATTATAGAAGAGTTACCTAAATTACTCGTAGCACACGCACATAAAAAATTAAAATCAGGAGAAGACTTAACAGCTTCCGAAATGAAAGTATGTTTAGATGTATGTAAAGCATACAGCAAGACAACCATAGGAGAAAAACCTGATAACATTTTAGATACAGTACCATTTGATACAGATGGATAAACGAATAAAGAATTTTAAAAACTTTTTGTACTTATGTTGGCAACATTTAAACTTACCAGAACCAACTAAAGTTCAATACGATATTGCAGACTATCTACAATCAGACGAAAAGCGTCTGGTTATACAGGCATTTAGAGGTGTAGGTAAATCATGGATTACTTCAGCCTTTGTATGTCACCAATTATTACTTAATCCACAAAGGAACATATTAGTTGTATCAGCGAGTAAAAGCAGGGCAGACGATTTTAGTACATTTACACAGCGACTTATTGCTGAAATGCCATTACTACAGCACTTACAACCCAGAGACAATCAACGTCATTCAAAGGTTAGCTTTGACGTTGCACCTGCTCTAGCGTCACATGCACCTAGTGTTAAATCAATGGGTATTACAGGACAGCTAACAGGTTCAAGAGCAGACTTAATTATTGCAGATGACGTAGAGTCCGCTAACAACTCGCAAACACAACTTATGCGTGACAGGCTTAGTGAGACAGTAAAAGAATTTGACGCTATTATAAAACCAAAAGTAGGTCGTATTGTATTTCTAGGTACGCCACAAACTGAAATGTCTTTATATAACTCTTTAGATGAAAGAGGCTACAAGACAAAGATATGGACAGCTTTATATCCAACTAAAGAACAGATTATTGGTTATGGAAATAAACTTTCTACTATTATTGGTAATGTTTTAAACAAAGAAGGACAACCAACTGACCCTGAAAGATTTAATGAAATAGATTTGATGGAACGACAGTCAAGTTATGGTCGTTCAGGTTTTAACTTACAGTTCATGTTAGACACTACAATGTCTGACGCAAACAGATACCCACTTAAACTTAATGATTTAATTGTGTTGTCTGGTTGTTCTACATGGACAGAAGCTCCTGCAAAAATACAATGGGCTTCAGGACAAGACCAAATCAAAGCTCTTGACCCTGAGTTACCTAATGTAGGACTAAAAGGTGATTACTTTACTTCACCATTATACATGTCAGACGAATATACAAAATTTGAAGGCACAGTAATGTCCATTGACCCTAGTGGTCGTGGTGCTGATAAGACAGCTTATGCTGTTCTTAAGATGTTACATGGTGTTCTTTATCTAACTGCTATTGGTGCATTAGATGGTGGATACAATGATGAAACTTTAAAACAACTTTCACAGATAGCTAAGACACATGATGTTAATTATGTAGTCATAGAGTCTAACTTTGGTGATGGTATGGCTACAGCGTTGTTAAAACCTGTAATGGCAAACATACACCCATGTGAAATAGAAGAAGTAAGACACAGCATACAAAAAGAAAAACGAATTATAGATACCTTAGAACCTATTATGAATACTCATAGGTTAGTTATAGACGAAGGTCTTATTAAAGATGACTTTAGGCTAGAACCTGACCACCAGTTGTTCAGACAAATGACTAGGATTACAAGAGATAAAGGAGCTCTAAGGCATGATGACCAGATAGACGCCCTAGCAATAGCGGCTAACTACTGGGTTGAACGTATGGATAGAGACCAACAACTCTCATACAATCAACACAAAGCAGACCTTGTGGACGCAGAGTTAGAACAGTTCATGGAGAGTGCAATAGGTCGTAAAGTCCGCTCTAACAGGTGGATATAGTACCCATAGTAGACAACATGAAGGAGCTAAATGAAATACAGAGGCTTAATATACATGTTCTTTTTCGTATACTTACTGGCAAGTTGCTTTGCTAATAAAGTACACGCAAATGAATACCAAGACAGTTTTATAGAGACAATAAAAGGGTGTTTAAACGCCCATACAAAGCCCTCAGAGGCTATCGTACCTGAAGACCTAGTGATTGCTCAGGCAATAATTGAAAGCAACTGGGGTCGGAGTCGATTTGCTACGGAAGGCAACGCTTTATTTGGTGTAAGAACCTATAATTTAAGTGTACCGCACATGAAACCTAAAGACAACCCTGACGTTAAATGGGGTGTTAAAAGATATAAGACACAATGTGACTCAGTAAATGACTATATATTTATTATTTCTAACTCTCATCACTATGAAGAGTTTAGAAAGTTATTATTACAAGACGTTGACTACATACAATTAGCCAATGCCTTAAAACCATACAGTGAAAACAAAGACTATTCTAAGATACTTATTAAAGTAATTAGATTTGTCGTAATGAGGAATACATAATGAAACCAAACTTTGAAGAGTACC
>Ga0181398_1000025_pt1 | contig 40523 bp, 35 predicted proteins | sample 21SPOviralmetaG_FD_130127 | JGI IMG/M metagenome (GOLD analysis project Ga0181398, IMG submission 130127) | Marine viral communities from the oligotrophic San Pedro Time Series (SPOT) site, San Pedro Channel, CA, USA - 21 SPOT_SRF_2011-04-29 | ecosystem: Environmental > Aquatic > Marine > Strait...
AGAATTATATTCATTTTTTACTTGCTTTTTTAACTTCTTATCATCATCTTTAAACTCCTTATGATATTCCCAAATTCTCATTGAGGAGCTACGAAGTTCCTTCCAAATTTTATCCTTTTCTTCGCTTAACTTGGTGTCAAGATCTTTTACTTCGGTTCCAAACTGAACGCTATTTTCAAAATGCTTTACTTCGTTTTCTTCAACTAATTTTTCAATGCCAAGTTGAATATTTTCTTTTAAAGTGCCAATACTATCGTTAACTTTAACAAAGTCCTCATCAATGACTTTGAAATTTTTACCAATCCAGGAAAAGTCAGGAACTTCATCTACTTCACTAATCCACTTAGGAAATGTTGGGATTTCTAAACGAACTTGATCAATTGCTGAACAGATTTCTTCAATTTCTTTATCATAATACTTTACTTCTGGAAGATTGGTTACTTCTGTCTGGAGAGTATCAATTCTATCTTCAATTACATCGACTTGTTCATCATAATACTTGACCTCTGGAAGATCTTTGATTTGCTCCCTAACAAGATCAATTTGTTCGCATATTGTTTCAACTTCTTTTTCGTAGTATCTTACTTCTGGAACTTCAGGAATCTCATCTCTAACTCTAGAGATTTGCTCTGCAAGATCTTCAAGTTCTTTATCATAATATTTAATTTCTGGAATGTCAGGAATATCTGCCCTAACATCATTAACCATCTTAACCAGTTCTGGCCAAGGTGGAACAATATCTTTTATTTCTGTAAACGAATTTCCATCTGCATCCTCAATCGTTTGAGTTGCTTCAGTTAATATTTCTTCTTTCTTTTCGACATAATCTTCTACAGAAGGAAGTTCCTCTGCTTTCTCCTCTGTAATAAAATCTTTGATAGAAGGGAGGTTATCATCTCTATTAAAATCTTCTATTGACGGCAACTCATCCTTAGACATTTTATTAGCAACAGGGGTACTTTGGAATTTTTCTTCCTGTCTTATTTATTAAAATTCTCAGGTTGTGATACCGGCAGTGACAAATGCCATTCCTTCTACAAGACGAGAAACTGTACCTATACCAGACACAATTTTTATATCGTAATAATATCTACCAGAGTTAAGGGCAACAGTTACTCCTGAGGTCATTGCAATAGAAACTTCTCCAGAGGTGCTTGTAATGCCAATGGTAAAATCACTAGAAGATGATGAACTCGGATGCTTTTTAATTTTAGCAGATCCAGAATAACCAGTTAAATTCCTTACAGATCCATCAGTCTCTTTTGCGGTAAAAACCTGACTGAAATCTGCACCTTGAGGTATTGTTATATTTACTGCAGGAGTTGCTGCCATTTTACTTTTTTATCTATTTATCGTTTGTTTTTTGTTGCTTAAGCATTTTTGCTAAATCTGCAGTTGAACCAACAAACAATGCATTGGTAACATTTTGAGGACCTTTAGATTTAGATTCTTCCTCTACATCCTTTAACTTTTTCTGCAAATCCATTAATTTATCTGTTGCATCAGAGACATTCTTAATAAGTTGACCAGCAACTTCATATGCTCTTGGCATCTCACTTTCTTGCGCTAACTCAAGAATACCATTGATTGCTTCTTGACCCTTTTCGATAATTGAATATAAATTTCCTCTTGTGTATTCATAATCCTTTCTAACATCATCTAAAACTGGTTTCTCATATTTTTCTTGTTTAGGAATAATTTCAGTTTTTTCTGTTGCTGTTGAAACTACATCTCCCGCAACATTGAAAGTGTCATTTAGATCGTCAAATTTATTTGCCATAGAAATCAAATCTCATCAAAACCGAAGTTGTCGCCAAATTGGATAAGGTCTGCATCTGCTGCAGTGATTAACTTAATATCTGCTCCCAATACGTGGTTAGTAGAAGTTGTAGAGTCATATCCTCTTTCAACAGTAATCTTAGTTCCAGACTTAGATGCAACACGGAAGTTCTCATTATCAATAACAAGAACTCCACCAACTGCAATAGAGTTTGCATCACTAACTTGAATGACAGTTGCGATGTCTGTAATATCAGCAGAAAGTGTTGCTACAACGTTGTTTGAATAACTTTCCGTTGCTCTTGGTTGAACACTGTATGTAACATCTCTGGTTGGTGTATCTGTTTTGTCTCCAGTGATATATCCAACAGAAACCTTCCTGATGATATCCTTGGAAGGATCGGAGATTGGACCAAATAGATAAGACTTTGCAGTAAATCTTAAAGTATAGATAAGAGACCTTCTTGTCTGATAGTTTCCTTCATAGTCGTCAGACATTGTAATACCTTCAAATATCACAGGAATATCTCTTTTCTCTCCGATTTGATCTACAAGATCAACAGTCAAATTATATGAAGGTTGAAAATATGGTAAAATCTGCTCTATAATTTGAAGCATATCATCATTTAATTTTGAATATATGCTTAACTCAAATGCCATGTTATATGGAACGGGCATAAAGGTCTTTCGTACCTTTTTCTTATCACTGCCAAGTGCAGAAATAAATGTTTGAGTAGAGGATACTTTTCTGGAAGAATCATAATTCAAACCAATCATCTCAAAAGACATTCTTGGGAGAGAAAGTTGAGTTGATTTATTCAGGTCTGATACCTGCTCCAGTCTGGCAAGAAACTTTTGAGTAGGACCGTATGCAAGTGGAACCTTAAGTTCACTTACAGTATTATCAGAAGAATCCGTATGACGGATATTGATATCATTAAAGAGTGATCCAAATCCAATGACGGTTCTTCTTAATATTTCGTGGTAAAAATACTCAAACATCTTTCAACCAATACGATATACTATTTATGGATTACCAAAAGGATTGCGTTCGCTGAAGTCAAGAATACTAGATGCTTCACTCTCAAAGAGATCATTTTGAGCGTATGGATCTACAAGATTATCTGTATTAACAACTCTAATCTTATAAATTGCTCCAGATTCTGCACCTTGAATAATATCACTTGATAAGAAGTCTCCAGTGAGATTTGCAACTTCTAAAGTATTTGTTGTTGCATCCCACTCTCTTACACGAGCGGTATTTCCACTTACACTTCCAGTGATAACTTCGTTATAAGTAAATGTACCAATTCCAACAGTTGTACCAAAACCAACTGGTGCAGAAATTTGAACAGTTGGAGTAACACTGTATCCAAGACCAGCATTTGTAATGTAGACTGCTGTTACAATACCCGCACCACTTATGTATGCGTGGGCCCTTGCTGTAGCAGTCGCAACTCCAGAAAGGAATACTTCGTTTGTAAAGGAAACACCTGGTGCAGTGCTATATCCAGAACCACCGCTTGTGACAGTGACAATACCAATGACACCATCTCCGATTGTAGCGGTTGCTGCTACACCTGCTCCGCCGCCCCCAAAGAACGCTACAGAAGGTGCTACAGTGTACCCATAACCAGCATTTACTACTTCTACACCCTGAACCTTAGAATCTGATTTATCTCCAGTACAGTCAACTAATCCGCCAATCATAGTTGCAACACCAACAGCAGTGAGTCCACCCGCTGGCGCAGAAGAAATAGCAACTCTTGGTGCTGAAGAGTATCCGTCACCTCTATTTGAAAGTGTGAAGAGTCTTACACCACCATTAACAATATAAGTATTTGCTGTTGCTGTTGCCGCGCTAGAAACGAGAGTCAGAGTTTGAATATAACCTTCATCCTTAACATTATCATCAATCTGATCAATTCCAGTATCAAGAACTTCATCTTCATATCTAAAGAGTTCGCAAGTCAGTTCATAAACATAGTTTTTTTGAAGTTGGTAGAATGGTTTTTCATGTTCTACAAACTTAATTTCAAAAAGTCTATCTCCTAATGGAAAATATATTAAATCACCTTCTTTTGGTCTAGTAGCAAGTTCAATATCTGCTAAGTTTTTTGTAAGAGGAGTGATATACTCTTCAAACCTTTCTTTTGAGATCGTAAGAGTTAAATCATCTAAAGGTTGAACACCAAACTTTGACAAAATAGTTCCTTGCCCATCATATCCCTCATAAGTGTTTAAGTATGCCTCAAGAGGGTGTGCATCATCAAATTTAGATTCTATAACTTCTCTTATAATAGTATTTGTTGTAGCATATTTTCTTGGAATATAATAAACTTCTACTCCATACATACGGAGTTGTTCATTAATTAAGTCTTGTATTAAAGACTGTTCTGTTTTTGAACCTTGCTGGAAAAATGGGTTAAGCATATCATCCAATCATATCTAAAGGTGGAAGTTCATATGTATTAGACATTTTCTCTAACAACTGGTCAAGTTCTCTCTGAGCATCATCATATATCTGTCTTCCATTAAGTTCTATACCACCAGGTAATTTTACTCCTTGGAATTTAATTAAATTTTGACCCCATTGTCTTTTAATTAATGCTGTCAAATATTTTTTTAAGAATGAGTCATTATAAACTCTTGTAAAATCATTGGGATCTAAAAGTCTCCAACAATCTAAAATAATATATTCATCTACTGAAATACTATCCCAATCTATATCCAGATATAATCTATCTTGTCTTTGATTAAATCTAATTTGACTTTCTGGATTCAATAAAAAATCAATATCAGCAAGAGTTGTCTTTGTCATCGCATATGTCAACATCTCCATCGAACTGAAGAAGTATATATCATTCAAAAACAATTGATATTTTAGACTAAACATTCCACCTGATATTGTGCTACTGTCAAATCTAAAAATTTTATTAACACCAATTACTGAAGGAGGAACTTGGATATAGTTACTATTTTCAGTATAACTAAATGTTGTTGCTGTTCCAACAATAGTTGCATCTGCTGTTGTTGTTACAATACCTACTGAATTTGTCCCCTTCCCTCTGTCAATATCTTCTTGAGTTATCTTATATTTTAAATATGTCTGTACTACTCCATCAAAATGCCTTTCATGAAAATATTGTAGCGCATCATCTACAAGATCGTCTACTTGCTCATCGGCAACATTAATTTCGAGGACTGGAGCTCCCAATTGCCTTTTACAATAATCTATTAATTCTTGTCTAGATGTTGGTTGCGCCATTTGTACGACTTATCCTGTAATATTTAGGGGAACGACTTCGATTACAAATCATTTGGATAGATTTTTAAGAAGATCTTTGATTTCGTCAAGGTTTGATTTAATCTCAGAAACTTCATTTTCGATGTTTTCTATTCTGTGATCTTCTTTTTGTTTTTCTTGTCTTTGGGCAATATACTTTTCATAATCATTCATGTTTACATTTAAAATTGCGTTTGTATCGGGGTCACGTACAAGACTTACATGACCCTCTACTTTTGTATAGTCCATAATTATGCAAGGGCGATGGTTCTAAAGTCCCTAATTCTTGGTGGATATGCTTGGTTAGTTGAAGTACCAACAAGTTTTACACTGAAGTATTTAAAGGATGGCAGATTATCAATTGTAAATTCAAGGTCAGTATATCTTACTTGACTTTCAATCAGTGCGAGTGTATCCGACTTAGTAAAGAACTTATCTGGAGAACCATCGTTTTGTGAACTATCAATGACCTGACCACTCTGGAGGAGGTTTGAATAACCTGGGAATGGTTGATAGATTAATTGGTCAGTTTCTTCATTTGCAATTGCATAGAATGCTCTGACATCACTAAATCTATTGATATTCGCAGCCATGAAGATCTTAATTGCAGTTGCAGGTGCTTCCAGGGAAATTGGAGTGGATGCATAAACAAATGAGTTCGGATCATTAAGGAGGTTTGAAGTTCTATTATCAGTTACATAATTTGTGATTGGTCTGTTGACTCTATTTGAGGTAAGAATCATTGCGACACGATTCAAGTCAATAACAGGAGAAAGGGCGGCGTTCGCAGACGTTAATGTTAATGCAAGAGTCAATGATTTATTTCCTTGCAGAGTAGGAAGCAAGTTAGTTTCATTGATTCTAGATGCAATAAGTCTTGAAGAATCCAGATAGTTCTCTCCATTCAGTGTAATTGGTTCAAATCCCTTATCAATGTAAGAAATTTCAGTTCCATCAATACTAGTGCCACTAATCGTTCTAACCTGTGCTTCAATATTGGTTCCTTGAGGAGTAATATTTTCAACAATTGGTGTAATGATTTCATACTGAATGTTTTCAGTAGTCTTAATCTTATTTCCACCTGCGGACTTGGTGCTATTGAGATAAAGTTTTGGGAAACTTGTTCCAACACTTCTGTCTACACCATCTTCTGACATATCAAGTTTAATATTATAGAAGTCTAATCCAATAGAATCTGTTAGTGTAGAGTCTGCCAAGTTATGAATCTTATTGATTCTACGAAGAGAAGCAGATCCCAATTCATACTTCTGAATGAAGTCTCCAGTGTCATATCCAAACGCAAGAGTGTTATCAACAGAACGAGTAATTCCAGTCAGATTATTGCCAGATACTCCGCTATAAGAAATAATCTCTTCACCAATCTTGGCATATCCAAGATTTGTAGTTCCAACTCCCACGTTCTCAAATGTTCCAAAGTTGCTTGCATCTGCAACAGTAATGTCAGCAGTAGAAGATGTTGGATAGTTTGCAGTCAATTTGGTTGACGGAACGTCTCCAGCAACATCAGCAATCTGAACTCTATTGATAGTAGAATGCATACCATGGTTCTTTTGATTAACCTTGATGTGTAAACCATCGGTTACATTAATTGGTGCTGCGGGTATGGTAACATTTGCACCACTACTTGAGTTGATATCTGTAGTTATACCAGAGTTATTGGTGTACCTCATTGTTCCAACAGATCCAACCAGGAAGTCTCCTTGAACATTATCAATAATCAGTTCATTGATCCCTGTAATATCACCAACCGAGAGTCTAATGTTTCGTCCAAGAGAATTTAAACCAACATTAGTTACCGTCAATACATCACCTACAGAATATCCAGTTCCACCATTGGAGATGGTTGCTGCAAGAGCAACTCCATTTTCAATAGCAAGGTTTACGGTTGCATCTCTTCCAGTTCCAGTGACATTACTAGCAGTAACATTTGAATATACAAAATAACCAGAAGAAGGAGTATAACCAATACCAGAGTTAGTAATAGTTAATGAACCAGTTGCTGTTCCTGCAGAACCAACATAATTACCAGTTGCATTAGAACCGTGCTGACTGATAGTGTTTCCAAAAGTCAAATTGGGTTCTTGTAGAGTAGAACCGAGACCAACTCTAATTCTATTGGAAGAAATTTCTATAGCGTCCTTAATTACAAATTTTGAATTATCTGTATCAATATTTGTAATTGGATTATAGAAATTGACTGTTCCTTGAGGAGCAAATATTGCTCTATTTAAGATAAACTTAAGATCCTCATATTGACTTGGATTCCAAGTTTCTCCGTTTTGTGACTTATATAGAGAACCAAGAAGTGGTTGTGCAGTAACAACAACTTGTCTAGATTCATCTTCATTTGCAGAGGTTACATCAATTTCACCAAGTCTAGAAATCCAAACAGTATATTCATTACTATCAGAAAGCAGTACTATAGAATGATATTCACCACCAGTTAAATAAACTGGAGACTTGAATGTAATTTTGGTAGAAAGAGATGCATCATCAGAAACTACAACATCATCAGGATCGATAACAACTTCACTGAATGGATATATTTCGCTAGTTGGAATTCCAAGTTTTGTTGGACGAAGTTGTGCTGTAACTGGTAAAGTTGCATCTTTTGTTCTGAAGTAAACATCTACAGAAGTTACAAAGATGCCACTATCTTCATTAATAAAGAAGGATTGTCCAAGAGGATCTCTACCATTTGAACATCTCTGCGTAAGTGATGACGGATGGTTTTCAATTCCAGATAAAATATCATTAAGATTACCACCGTTTGCAGCAACGTGCGCTTGCCAACCGTCAATCTCTGATTGTACTGGCGTCCTACCCAAATTTTGTCGATAAGATGCTATGATAAGGTTTTCTTCAAGGTTTTCCTGTGTATTTGCTGCCCGCGTCGGGGTCACGGTGCGGGCATCGACTGAATTACTAGTAAATGTTGCACCAGGAGATGCTGTAGATTGTGTAATTTGATATTGTGTCTGCTGCCGAGCAATTTCTCCTTTATCTAAGTATGTTGCTTCTGGACCACTTGCAATATCTTTTCTAATTTGAGCAATTGCTTGGGATTGAGATAACCCCTGATTTATTAGTTCTGGATATCTTGTGTCAGTCCAATATGCTTCGCCACCCGTTTCAGGTCTTCTGCCCAATATGTCAACGTAAGCCGCCTGTACACCATTAAGAACTACTCTATCAACGTTTGTCGCCTCAATATTAATCGTGTCTGCAGTAGACGATACTACAGGAATAAAAGTTTCTGTTCCTGGTCCGCTTGGTGTCGGATCCGCAGGTTCGATCGGATTCTCAGGTCCGACCACAACACCAGGGCTCTGCGGTCCTGATGGTTGGTATGTTCCAACAACCGTTGTTCCTACTGTAGTTGTATTCTCCTCAGTAACTGAATCAGACTCTTGTTGTGTTTGAGTTTCTACTCTAACATTTCTTACTGATAAAATATTCTCTTGAGTTTTATTTAAAGTACCTCTAGACTCAAATCTTTCTTCAGCACTAGTAGTAACAAATCCAGGAATTTGTGAATTGTCTTTATCACTAGTAAGTCTAAAGACTTTTGTTCCCGATTCAAAACGGGGATTAGTTGCTACATTTGGATCTGGAACAAAAACTGTACCAAGTATAGTTCCATTAATATCCGAGAATAATCTTACATTAGCAATTTTTGCTTCTGCTTTACTTGTTTTACCAACAAGTTTCATGCCAATTTGAACATATCCAAAGAAATCATTGGTATTCTTTTCAGATAAACTGAATGTATCAATATTCAGAATAGTAGAAGTTGATGAATACGATTTAGGAATAATCTGATCTTTGTTATAAGGATTATTGACAAATACTGTCGTGGCATCATTATATGGACCATACTTGTGGTTAGATTGTGCAACTCTAAATGTAATTTGAGGAGCACTTTTATCTGGTGATACTAAAACTGGTTCATCATCTTCAGAGTCGAGTCCAGATCTGCCAATAGGCATATTTGATGAACCGGAAAGAGAATCAGCCTGATTTTGAAGTGCAGTCTGTGATGAACTGAGATTAGAATCCGTGAAAATAATTCTTCCCTCTACAGTTTCTCCTGGTTCAAAAACACCAGAAGTCATTTCAATTTCTAATAATTTTGATACGATGTATTGATTTACATCTTGACCATCAAGGAAACCATATAATCTAGTAAATGGTTTCATTCTCTTTGAGGTAAACTCAATATTTCTTGATCTTAAGTATGGTACAATTTGAGTGCTAAGTGTATTATTTCCTAGCGATATATCATTAAATATTTCTTTAGTAAGTTTTCTTGTTCCGTTTCTAGTTTTCGTTCCAGTTTTTGTTACTGTTTGGAAATCTGTTCTAATAAATTGATTTCCCTGCCAAGCACTATCACTATGTTTCTTGGTATCTTCACCAGTCCAAGTAGTCTTCCAAGAACCCCAAACAACAGGACCATATCCAGATTTTGGATCGTATCCCCCTGCTTCCAATTGTGACATCGTTTCAACATAATTGCCTGCAACCTCAATAGTCTTTGCAGCAAGTTTAGTGGTATCACACCAAGTATCCGAAGCTGGATTGAGTTCAATAGTTCCTGCATAATAATTAACCAAGAATGGAGTTACATTTTCGGTCCTAGATGCAAAATTCTGAGTAATATATGAAACTTCTCCATAATCTAATGTAAGAACTCTACCTGTCTTTGTGATGTTTGCTGTAGACAAATCTGTAGCAAACGCTTGATCGACAGTTGGGTTAGAAGCTGTTCCAATTCCAATAAGTGTATTGGAACCAAGAACTAAATCAATTTCATCAGTATAGTGAGACGGTCTCAATACTGAATTTTTAATATCAATACTATTCTTGACAATTGTTTTCTTAATTTGAGTTCTTGTTGTTGAGAAATCATCAACATAGAATCCAGACTTAAATCTATTAAGTCCATTTACATCTCTGATAAAGAGGTTTGAAGTGTCTGATTCTATCATCGAAAGTGATGTGTAGAATTCAAGATTTTTAATTCTTGTATCAAGTTTCTTAATATCAGACATCGTATATCTTGGATGTCTATTCAAAGAAACGTCAACTGCTTCTACCTTACAAAGATATGCAGGAAGAGTTAATGTTGCAACTTCTAAAGAGTTTTCAATATTATTTGGTGGAAGTGGAGTTTCAGCAGCAATTCCCTTAATTAATTGATAAGTCCCATCCTTGCTTAAGTAAATTTTATCAATTCTAGGTAAGTAGAATGAATAGTCTAGAAGAATAGATTCATCTGAAGCTAGAATATTAGCAGCAGAGTTTCCATCAGCAGTAAACTCTCTAGCATTAAATTCAAATGGGGATAAAGTTGTTGAGGTAAATTCAGAAACTCTAGGTCTAATGTCAATTATGTCAGAAACACTAACTCCATTTATCTTGGGAAGACGACAGTATCCAAAAGCATCATAACTATTAACTGTAGTAATATCTCCAGTATCAGATGACGAGAAATCTGCATACTCATAGACAATTTTCAGTCTCTTTTCTGGTTCCTTAACGTTTGACTTTCTAATAATTCTAGAATAATCATAAATTGTATCTCTTTGCCCATTATCAAAGGTAAAATTAGCACTGATATTATTATCTCCGTTATCAATTACTGATATAAGTGCAGTGATTCCAGATTCTTTAAAGGTGATTGTCTCGCCTACAACCAAATTATTACCATTTTGGGCAACAAAATTAATATTTAAGTCATCAACAGAGTTCAGGTAAATTCCAACAAAATTACTATCACTACTTGTAAACTCTTCTCCATCTAAAAGATCGCCAGTCTTATTAGTGGGTCCAGAAAGTGAAGTAAGAGTCAATTTTGGAAGATCTGCATCAGATGTTGTTGAAGATTCAAAAACTCCATGAACTTTAAATACATCTGGAAGAAGTAAGCAAACTTCTTGGTCTTGAACTCTAGTACCATAACCAGTACCATATGTAAGACCATCATTTGAAGTGGTTGCTCCAATACCCGATTGCTGATATTTTGATTTTGAAATAGTAATTGTCTTTACTTTATTTCTATTCTTAATTTTAGACTTTACATTTGTCTTTCTTAGAGTAGCAATCAACTTAGCAGGACTATTGGTTCCTAGTCCATTAATTGTTATAGTTGCTCCACCAGAACCAAATGTAAACTTATCTGCACTTAATGCTTCAGTGACGCCATCGGTTCTAATAAGAACATATCTTTCCTCATCAAAAGGTAAGAAAGTTTCGAGGGCAGAACCAGAAGAAACAGAACCAGTAGAGTTAGCAGTAATATTAACGTCAAACTGCTTTCTAATAGTTAAATTAGAATCAGTTAGATCAACAGAAGCAATTTTTTGCTTTGGAAGAATTGTATAAAGAGTTTTATCTAAACCTTCTTGGAAACTAGAAGAAAGAATTGTAAAATCACTTGGGTTGATATTAGAACTTGGAAGACTTCCATCACAAACATCAGTTACACTTGTAATTCCTGATAAAGTAAGCGTATGTTGAGAAACAGACTCAATCTTAGAGAAAGTCGGAACAGTAAGTCCCGGAACAGAATAAGATACTAAATCTCCAACAGTAGTAATTCCGACAAAGAATTTGGATAAATCTGTGTTGGTTACTGTACTAATACCACCACTATTTCCAGTAATATTAACTTGACCAAGATCTGTTAAAGGAGTTTGAATAACATCAGCATTAAATGTAGATGCACTACCAACGATCCCAAAGATTGACTGAACGTCTTTTGTAGTATATGCAGTTACTGCGGTTGATACTCTAGTATTTTCTACACTATCAAATTCAAATTCTTCTCCTTGAGCAAATCTACCATGCGTGTTATATGCAGTGATAATACCTGCATTTGTTATGCCGTATCTAAGGAATCCAGTAGCACCGCTTGCTTTTCCTCTAATATACGTTGGAGTTGACAACGTAATATTTTGATTTAATGTAATTGTAGTATATGGTTGAATATCAAACAGAGAAGCATCCCATACGTTTGCATCTGCATTAGTTGTACTATAAGAACCAGACTCTAATGCAAAGTCATAAACTCTTGCTACCCCAATTTCTTTACCTGCAGCAGCAGTTTTAGTAGCACCAATTCTATTATCTCTTAAACTTACAGTATAAGATGTAGACAATCCAATAATTGGAGAACCACTTACTCTGTTAAGACCATATGTTGATCCAGTTGTATAATTAATGCTTTGATTTGATAAAAGTTTTGTAGTTCTTGGTTTTTCAAAGTCCAAATATGTTGGACTGACAGTTTCTACCTCATATCCTCTTACATATGCTTTAGTTGGACTAATTGCATATGTGCCCAGACTTTCCGATGGTACATTTCCATTATAAGTTGATTGAGTGTCAAGAAAAACTCCTCTATTTCCTTTTAAGTTGTTTAAAGTTTCCTTAACTTCAAGAGTTGGTTCTTTTACATAATAATCGCCAGACTCATCGTAAGTTCTCCTTGCAAATTCCTTTCCAATCTCATTATACTCTGTATCTTTTCTAATGGCAGTAATTTCTCCACCATTAACCACCATCAATTCAATAAAATTTTCATACTTTTTCTGATCAAGTAGTTTTTTCGTTAAATATGCTCTAATTTTTAATCTGTCTGCACCTGCAGCAGTATAATTTGAAAATCCTTGAGCATTATCATTGAGATCTGAATCAATATCAGAATTAACTAACTCCTCAACAACCTCTAAACCAATTCTATATGTTGGAAAATTGTTATATGGTTCTAAAATAATCGTTTGTTTGGGAGTCTCTACAAAATATCCTCTAATAAAATAGATTCCCTCATCTAAAACTGCTGCAGATCCAATTGAAGTAGCATTTTGTGCGATTGCAGTAGCAACTGCTTCTCCATCTTGAAAAGTTACAAAATTATTTGAAAAACCAGTATCAACAAGTAATGATTCTCCATCAAGAAATACATCAGTACTCCCATCTACCGAAGAACTAATATAGTTAATGTATAAAGTATATGGTTGACCAGGAAAAGCACTTACATTCAGATGTGCTTTTACTTTCGCTCTAACCCCAGAAACAGAACCTGTTAATACTTTGTCATTTAAATCATTAACATAATTAGTGACACTAATTCCTGAGAAGTTTGTATTAATAATAACACAATTAAGATTATTATTGTAACGAACACCTCCACCTGTTACAGAATCTCCTTCTTTGAAGATATGAGTACCAAACTTTTCAATCTGATCTTGTAAAGTTGATTGAAGAGTTGTTAATTCTCTAGCCTGAACAGGATATCCTGGTTTAAATAAAACCTTAAAATAGTTATTTTGAGGATCAAAATCATCAAAATATGGTGCAGTATTGAGATTAGTTTCCTGGGGCATGATTCCTTAGAATTGCAAAATGACTTTAATATCTTCTTTTTGATTAGTTGACCTTGTGATAGAAGGTCTGTTATCTACATAAATTATATTTCCAGAATATTTTTTAACTTCTGGATTGGCAACACCATTGGTAAAAGAGTTTCCAAGGTAATATGTCCTATTATTTATTGAGGTAGAAACACCCGTAAAATTAGTATCAATACCTAAAGTGGCGCTACCGCCGATAATATTTACAGTGCCACTATTCCCATAATCAGGGTCTGAAGTAAATCTGTTCAGGTTGAATCCATATTTCGGATTTGTTTTTAATGAACCATCACTATTAAATCCAACAATGCTCTTATCTTGCCAGTACTTCAGCACTCCAGTGTTCTGATCATAGGAAATTACTCTACCAGCAGCAGTGGAACCCAGACCAACAGTTTGAATAATCTCTGCATCTGGAGTAAATGTCGTAGTGCTATATCCAGTGCCAACTAATTTCAATGCATAAGATGCACTTGCCTTATCAGCAGTCAGTGTAGTAGAAGAGTTGAATGCTTCTGGATTTTCAATAAGTCCAACTCTAGCAATTTGATTGCCAGTGATGAAGTCTGGATTCTCAGTATCATTTTCAATTCTAGAATAAACCAGAACGTTATATGCTCCAAGTTCTCTGTAAACATCTGCACCATGTCCTCCTTGTGGAGGAATAATTACATTGAAAACAGGAACTGTTGTTCCAGTAGGAACATTTCCTGCCACTAAATCAACAGTTCCATAAGTATAATTTGATCCACCCTTGGAAACTGTTACAGACTCTAATTTGGAGTCATTATTGATAACGATAGTTGCTTCTGCACCAGAACCGTCTCCTTTAATAGGAACTCCAGTATAAGTTCTGTTTGCAGTGCCGATGCCTGCACCCCTATTAGTAATTGTGACAACCTTTAATTGTCCACTTGTATTTGCATTATTTCTAACTGGCGCATCAGTTGTATTTGAATCCCAATCTCTTGGCACTGGCATAAAGTTTGTAGAATCAAACTTTACAATATCGCTTGGTTTAATTGTATAAAGATATTTCCAAATATATCCATCACCACTGTCTCCAGCAGTTCTCGGTTCCAGGTCAGTAAATGTTGGTTGATCTAAAGATGGTTTGCCAGTTGTATTTTCTGGATCTGTTCCGTTATCAAGACAAATATAAACCTGAAAATCCTCATTTACAACATAATAATTTGCGGAATATAAACTTGTTGAACCTGAAGGTTTTGATGTATTGGTTCTACTTATATCATGACGATACATATCATAAGTAGTTCCCGATTTCCAGGTAATTTTTTTAATTACTTGGCGGACATCACTCCCTCCAATTTTCTTCACAGCAATCATTGTATCCCAATAATCATTTTCCTGCTCAAAGGAATCCTTAGGAGCAGGAGGATCATTATCCCAAGTTGAAGAATAATTAGTAGCGTTCGGCAAACCCACAAATGAATAGTATGCATTTGTAGATGAAGTCGCTGCTGCTACAAAATTCTTTGCATTTAAAATCCTTAATTGGTCAGTTATAATTGCAGACATTTTTGCGAGTTTTTATTTATTTATTAGTTATAGTTTAAATACTTGAGCGGGTCAAATCTCTCAACGATTGGAGATGTAGAAACTCCAACTAACCCATTATTATATGATGTAAATACATTTGCATCAGTTCTAGTTGGAATTGCAATTCTGCCCCAACTATACTCACCGAAGAAGTTGCTATATCCTGTTCCAACAAGACCATTAAAGTCTTCAACACTAACTGTGACTTGGGCAACATATGTAATGCCAATACCTTGAACCGCAGTTTGTGCTATAGAAACAGCAGCGACTTCATAGATGTTGTCGAGGAAAGTTGAACCAACACCAACAACACTATTATCTTGTTTCAAGGATGTTACTCCAAGACCAAGATTTGTTTTCAATGTTACAAAGTAGTATCCAGTCTGAATTCCACTTACTGTAATTGCAGTTCCAACAATATTAGAATCCCTGAATGGAGAATCGCTTGGAATAACAAGGTCAAATACGATACCAGTAGAAGCAACACCAACAGAAGTTGTAGAAACTCCCGAGATAATTCCAAAGTCGCCTGTATAGGATACAGTCTTGATTTCTTCAACGGGAGTTCTTGATTTTTCGATCAAAACTACTGGTGGATTTGTGGAAGTGTATCCAGTTCCTGGCGAAGAAACAGTTATTGCAGAAACTGTACCAACTCCAGAAATAGTTACATCTGCCGATGCTCTTTGTGTTGTTCCCAATCCGACTGGATTTGCGATAGTTATGGAAGGGGTGAAAGTATATCCAATACCACTTCCGGTAATAGAAATAGAACTGATAGTTCCTAATCCAGATACGACTGCAGTTGCGGAAGCACCAACAATAACGTCTTGAGATGTTATTCTAATATGCTTGTTGTCAGTCGTATTCTCTTTTGCATTATCGAAGAATGTTCTTACATTTTCAACAAAGATAAATGTAGATCCAACACCAACAGACTGAATGATTCTTGTATTTGGATGAATTAGTGGTTCGTAGATAATTCTATCTTTTGCGACAAACTCACCGTTTACAAATTTATCTTCAGTTTGTCTACACCACTTAACGGGTCTATTATAAGATTCGTCTGTGGTTATTCCTGGACCAGCGTATAGATTTGTATCAATTGTGTCGGCGGAATTTACATTATAAACTGCTCTGGTTTTTTGTTGGAAAGTGAAATCGTCATCATCTAATCTAACAGTGTCGCCTTTCTTAATAGTCTCTAATATATCAACATCAAGAACATCTACAGAAGAAGAACCTTGATAAAATAGAATCTTTGTTGTATCTCCTACTTTTGGTGCTTCTGTAAAGTTAATAAAACTACCACCATCAAATGTATATCCTTGTCCAGGAACCTGGAGAATATCATTTACAAATATAAGTAGTGTTGCCTCAACATCAATCAAAGAACCTGTAGAGGATCTAATGGTTTTTTGATTCAATCCAACTTTAATTGGGAATGACTTTCTTGAACCATCAAATAAGTTATCAATATTATCAATAACTAAAAGATTTCCAATAGACCAACCAGAGAAGCTGTCAGAATAAGTTGTCTCGATTGTGAGTTGGAATTCCTCATATGAAAGTGTTGGATTTGTTGGAATTCCTGTGAGTCCACCAATAGATGCTGTTAAGATTTCGCCCTGGCCATATCCATAACCACTATTTTCAATAGAGAATTCAATAATGCTAGAACCTTGACCAACTACAATATTAGCAGTTGCTTGACTTCCTAAACCAGAAGTGGAAGAAGAACTATAAACAAGAGGAATATTTGAATAAGATAATGGATCGTCAAAGATAATGAGTGGCGGATTTGTGGAAGTGTATCCAGTTCCTGGGTTAGTAATAGCAACACTTACAATATGTCCACCACTGATAGCAGCAGTACCGATAAATTCAATGTTAGGAGTTCCAGTACTGAACGTCGCAACTCCGACATTTACAACAGTTTGGATTCCTGCTCTATATCCAGAACCACTATTTCCAATACTAATAGAAGAAATAGTTCCAAGACCAGATACAGTAGCAGTGCCTCCAGCAGCAACCAGTGGTTGATATCCAAATCCTTCAGTAGAACCAACAGAAACGATAACTCCTCCAAGAGGAACATTTGCGGAATTGATGTCAGATGTTATTGAAGAAATTGTTCCAGTGAAGTTTACGCTAGTAATACCAGCATTTTCTCTAAGAGTATAATCTCCTTTCTTTTGAATTGCTTGTGGTCCTTGGAATATCTGATTGACCAAAATAATTGCATTATCTGTAGAGAATCCAGTCACATCCAAACCACTTGACTTCAAATTGAATGAAGTAGCAAAACCAGTAAATTGTGATGATACATCATCAAAAATGTAATTTTGTGCATAAGGTTCAGTGGTGGTATCGGGTATACCAGATCTCATAAATGATCTTCCACTAAATGTGGAATGAGTAGCGATACCAACATAATCCACATCATTTGGACTTCCCGTAGTTGTTCCAATTGGAGTTAATCCTTTTGGAGGAGATATGAAACTAATTTTGTTATCTACGATGTTATAGTCACCATCAACTTTTGTCACTAACTCACCACTTGAATGGGTTGAAATTCCAGTTCCCATCCATTTTCTTCTAACTCTCAATATGTTAGTGCTTCCAACACCAACTGCTTCAACTCTTACAACCTCATTACCAATTTCAAGTAGATTGCCACTAAAGATTGATGTAATACCACTCAATGTCAATATATTTTCAGTTACTTTAAACTCTTGTGACAAGGTTGCTGTAACTGCACTAGAGACAATTGGAGATTGAATTACATTATCAATAGAAAGAACGATTCTGGAGTTTTGCTGCTTAGCAGTAAGTGAGTGAGAAGTTCCAATACCAACAGAAGTAATATCTAAAGATGTTGGAACAGTTTTGAGTGCATTCTCAGCACTACCTGCAAGTTTAATTGAAATGTCATCAACCTTAATAGCATACACGGTAGTAGGAAGTTTGTCTGTTACACCAACTCCAGGAATATTTGTAGAACTAATCCCAATTGCCTGAGTTGTTCCTGCACCAGCGTGTTCATAAACTAATTCTTCTCCAGTGACAAAGAAGTGGTTTGGAACCTGAATCGTATCTTTAGCAACACTAACGACAGTGGATGCGCTACCAACAAAGTATCTTTCAAAAATTGGAAGTTGCTTATGAGTTAATTGGAACTCTCTCCTAACATCACTATCTGCTCCAGTGTAATCTCCATTTCCAGTTAAGATTGATGAATTAGTAAGGTTAATTCTGGTATTAGTATTGTTAGTATCTATTAAACGAAGTGCGTTTTGAAAAACACGAACTTCAACATCTGCAGATGCAATTGGAGTAAATGTAAGTTCAGTATTGCTACCAGATAGTTGAGCATCAAAAGAACCAATACTAGATCCGGTTTCCAAATTACCAAACTCAGAAATATATGCATCTCTAGAATCGCTGACAAGAGTAATTTCAGAGATTTGATATTGAGAATTTGTCTTATCTTCAATAGTTGCGATATAGTATGCACAATCAAAGTCACCTGATGGATATTGGGCAACTGATGTTGCTACTGGAGAAGATGTAGACGCAATAGATGTTATTCTGGAGTCTAATCGTGCAGTATCCATAGTATAAGTTCCGACACCAACTGAAGCAGTATCTGCAATAGAAACCCTTATGGTATTGATATGGTGAGTAACACCAAGTGCAACGTTCGGAGTAAAATCAATATTAACATTAGAACCAGATAAGTACGCACTATAAGTACCAATTCCTGCAGAAAGTGTTCCAGTATCTGATACTAATTGTCCATATTCAATAAGGTTTACTTCACTTCCATCGTGAATTACTGTCAGTTCGTCAAACTCAAAGTAAGAACTATCATCTGCTGCATATTGGACCAACAATTTAGATGCTCTATATGTTGAAGCAATTCCAACAATTGTAGTTGCAGCACTGATTCCTGTAGTAACAGATGTTGTGCTACTAGCAACTTTAACAACATCTCCAAAATCAGTGCTACCAATACCCGCAAAAGTATCTTCAAGAGTATATGCAAGTGTACTTACATTATAATCATTTAATGAATACTTAGTTGGATAAAATAATAATTGACCTTCAGTTCCAATAATATTAAATTCAAAAGAACCAAGGTTATCAAAGGTAGGAATATCTCCATATTCATTTGCATATGCAATTCCATTATCATCATGAATCAGAGTAACAATACTAAGTTGTTTTTCATCTGAAAATCTTACATCATCAATAAGTACAAAATACTTTTTAGATCTTGCAAGAGAAATGTCAAACAAATTGACGGTACTAAATCTTTCTGCTCTTGGAAGATCATTAAACTGTGGACTTAAATCATCAATAGTAAGAACTCTGTTCCCAACAGATTCAATGTAATCTTGAAGTGTGCGACTGTTGAATACAATTTCATTTGATGCAATAGTAGAATCAACATTTAAAGTCAATTCTGTTGCTAAGTCAAAATCGTTTACGCAGTTTAAATCAACTTCTGATATGAAATCTGCAATTCCAATGAAAGTCCCTTCATTTTGATTGGTGCTAATGCCAACATCATCAGGATCTTTAGATTCTACAATCAAGTCAGAGAACTTCTTAAATCCTGCAGTATGATTAAGAGAACTTACTGCATTATCCCACTTCGCATATTCAACTTTAGATTTCAATGCATATGAGAAGTACTGATAATAATCGTTATCATGCAATCGTTGAATGTTGTTATTGAGGAATCCAACTTCATTCAACCACCCTTTCTTGACCACAGAAGAATCGTCAACGTTATATAAGGAATTATACAGATTGACTGTCGCAATATTTGCTACAGATTTTGAAGAAGAACCAACAACATTCTCTCCAATCTTGAAGGCATTAATTGCAGACACCTTAAGGTGTCCAAGTCTTGGATTCCAAGAATTAACAATACCAGAAGAAGATGGAGAAGTTATAGGTTCTCCTTTAAAGAACTCATTTGCACCTAAAGTAATGTCAAATATTGGGAAGTGTTTTGATGGAATTACCCTACCAACAGAATTTAATACATCATATGTGCCTGGAATTTCTCCACTAGCAAGGTACTCTGAAAGATTATATGTAATTGATCCATCTGCGCCACCAATGTTTGGATCCATTTGAGTAACATTGAATCGACTGTAGTTATATCGAGATGAATTATATCCTTTTACAGTATTTCCAACTCCAACACTAACGTTTTCAATTAAAACAGTTTCGCCAACAGCGAAGGGGAAGTCTGATAAACTACTATAACTAGAACCCAAAGAAACAGTAACATCTTTAGTTGCCGTATCAAATGTAATATTTTTAATTGAAACTCCGTTTGTATTATTAATTGGAATAATAGTTGGAGTAGTATCACTTAAAGAGAATGTGTTTCTAGAAATTGTAACAGTATCGTCTCCAAGTTCATAATTCAAATCAACATCAGAAACAACTTGATTTGTTGTACCATCAAGAACAACCAAGTCTGGAGCAAAGATATAGTTTTGACCAACAGAAGATATACCAATAGAAGCAAATCTATTATAAGGATCTATTATTAAAATCTGCGGAAGTTGTGCTTCAGGTCTTAACGTTTTATCTGCAGAGTATTCAAAACCAATGTCTTGAATATCAACTTTAGTGACCTTACCAATATCAAAACCTGCAGGGACAAGAATAGCATCTGTTCCTAATCCACTATTAATTTTTGAGATGTTTGGTAAAGAATGATAGTTTCTACCTCCAGAAACCATAGAAACTTCTGCAATTGAACCATAAGCAGTTGTAGAGTTTGTGCTATAAAATAATTCACCATCAGTAGGAAGATATTGATCTTCTGAAGGAGCACTGTAAATACTAAATGAGAACGTAGTAGATCCAATTCCACTTATATAATTTTGCTGCGTAAGGACATTGTTTACTACAACTAATTCATTGTAGTTTTTGATATTATCTGAATCAGAAGTAATTTCTTTCTTAACTGCAGTGTTAAGAGTCAGATTGATTGGAACTGCTCCATAATATAAAACCTGCGGGAGATTTTCTGTAACCTTAATAGTTAGTTTTGCAAGGGTACTTAATCCAACAGAACCACTCTTAGTTACTTCAAAGTTTTCGGTAGCAGAAGAAGAATAGAATTGATTTTTAAGTTCTCTGTCCGAGAAAATTCCAAAGTCAAATGCTGAGTAAGATATTGAATTATTTGTAAATGAAAGAGAAGAATCAGAAAGGTCAAACTCTAAAGTTTTATTTCTTTCTAAAATCAATGGTGGATTTATTTTTGAAATCGTTCCAGAAGAAGTTCCTGTAATATTGACAAAAATTGGAGATATCTTCAGTACATCTGTTATACTTTTACATAACTTAATTTTGTCATTGCTTACAACAAAAACATAGTAGATTTCATTGTCTACAAGACCTGTAGCAGGAGTTGTAGAAGTATGAATTACTTTCTGCCCTCTAGACAAATTGTGATTCGCAATTGTTATAATATCAGTTGCAGTATCAACATCAGAAGCAGTAAAACTTCTAGGATCAATTACGAGTCTTCTGTGATAATCATTATATGCTACAGAAATAGTAGTTGTAATACCTGGAAGGACATTTAAAGACACATAATCATTAAATTGAAGACCGTGAGTTGAACCGGTGGTTACGGTTGCACTGATCTTATTAACAGTAGCAGTTAAGATATTCTCTGGATTTGTTTTTAAACTATGCTTCTCTCCAGTTCCAATACCGGTGAAGAATAATGTATTAACATAAACTGAACTGTTGATACCAACAAAAGAACCAGTTGTACCAATACCAATTTTCGCAGTTGCAATTCCAATCAGATCATTAGATATTTTTCCTGCATATACTGTCTGACCATTTGTAAGACTGAAGATATCAATACCATCAGTGGATACACCGATAGAGTTTCCACTATTATTAAAATATGTTAAAGTATCTCCAGTTGTTAATTTGTGGTCTGGAAGATAAAATGCTTTAGTTGGAATGTTAATATTTGAGATTCCAGCGCCAGGATTAGCAAAAACTAAAGTTGAACCAATTCCAACTCCAGCAACCGTTCCTAAGCCAACGGTTTCTTGTGGATCGAAATATAATTCTCTGCTATAATCAAACTTTGATTTATTGTCAACTAAGTAAATACCAGTTATTAACTTTCTTGGTTTTTCTTCTAGTAATGAAGAAGCAGTATGTGCGGAACCAACAGTTCCATCATATGCTCTTTCAACACGTATTCTAGATGATAACTTATCTACATTTAAGATTCTAACTTTTTCTGTACCAATTCCCAGAACATCATTTTCTCTAAATCTTGGGAATGAAAGATCACCAGTTACATCAAAGTATGTCACTATTCCTGTAGAAGAAGTAGATTCAACATCTAGAGCAAGATTTAATGACTCTGTATGAATTCCTACCAGGAAAAATCTATCTTCAATATTAGTTGATGATGTAGATACACCAGACAAAGATATTTTATCAAAGTTGGATAACCCATGAGGTGCAGTTGCAAAACCAATAAAACCGATTTGATTGGTCGATGGGAAAAACTCTACATTTGATACAGTAGACTTTGCAATACTTATATTATTGATTCTCTGTCCAGCTATTTGAGATACCACTGCATTTGCGTCATATCCACCGGTATCTTGATTGTCAAATATAACTTTATCATTTACTTGGTAATTCTGACCACCACTGTTGATGCCAACAAATAAAACCTTACCCTTTGTAGTGTTTTCTACAATAGTGTTCTGCTTTTGAATTTTATTGGAATCAACAACAAAATCATACTCAGTATTTGGATTCAATACACCATATGGAGTAGTATTTCTGGACAGATTGGTTTCATTTAAATTAATATCATCTTGGTTTGACTTGTTATCATAGTTGTATGGGATAGGAGATGATTTATATTTGTCTCCAATAAAATATGGGAACTCTGGTTTTCTATAATTCTTAAACTGTCCACTAGACTCTATAGCATTTATATTGATTGTAGTAAAATACGCATAAACACCGTTAGGAAATTCTGGAGTCTTGCAAAATCTTCCATTATATTCATCAAGGTCCCCAGAACCATCATAAACATAATCATTAGTAAAGAATCCGTCGATATAGGTTACATTACCATTGGAGTCTAATGGATTTGGTCTATCAGTAGATGGCGATAATGTATATCCAGATTTTAGTAGTCTTGGAGTTCCTCCAGTTATCGTGCTATATCCATAAGGTCCATAGATTGGATTGCCATCATATGCATATCCAATAATTGGAGAGTGACTGTCTGATAATACTTCTTTTCCATTCTGAAGTCTAAGGTCGGTGATAAACGTTTCTTGACCGTTTACAATTTTGGTTCCTAAAATAGACCTTCTCAGTTTTCTTGGTGAATATATGTGAGTATATTGAAGTCCATAAGAAGAATTTGCTCCCTCAAAGATTACACCATCATCTTCAGATAGTTTATTATTGGAAATAAGTCTATCAAAAATATTAATATTCCATACTTTTGGATTAAATCCAAACTGTGCATTCTTTCCAGCACTAATTACTTTAATTGTAGTATCTTTTTCTAAGTATGATCTGCCACCAGCAATTACTTTAACTTCCGTTATAACTCCACCGGAAATTACAGGAGTAAGAATTGCACCATTTCCAGTTCCACTTACTTCTAAAATTGGAGGAGCATTGTATGAACTACCAGAATTAAAGATTAATACTTGAGTAATCTTTCCATCGTTGACAATTGCTTTTAGTTGAGCACCAGAACCACTATCCAAACTGAACGTTGGTTGTTTATTGTAATTTAAGATTTCAGAGGAACCATAACCAACACCACCATCTTCAACAAATACAGACTTAACTTCTCCTCTAAAGATAGGTTGAATCTCAGCGTTAAAGTTTTGTCCAGTGAGAGTAGATACTCCAATCTCACCTTTTACTTCTACTGTAATTGAAGGGTAGTTGAAAGATTGTGTTCCAGAACCAGAAGAAGTAAAGTTAATGTACTCTGCATTTGCATAGTAAAATTCTGGTGCAGTTGAACCAACACCAACTTGAGAAAGTCTTACACTATTATTATCAATATTAGTTACATAATAAGACCCATCAGTAAGTCCACCAATTGCAGTAGTTCCTGAAGTATACCTGATTAACTCACCACTCCTATAACCATGAGATTTTAATGTGATTATATTAGATGAAGTATCAACACCAACAGATGTTACTGTGGTTTTTCTATTCTTATATCCACTACCTGGATTAACTACTGAAATAGAAGAAATAATACTCTTCTGATTTGCACATCTGAAAGAATGATTTCCTGCGCCATACCCAGTAAGATCAATTACGTTCGACACAGAAATTGCATCATCATAATTCTTATGAAGATTCACGGTATATGCGTCCTGAACAGATGCATAGTATTGTGCATCTGTAGACAATCCACCAACTGCAGTCTGTCCATCAGTTTTGTAGATTACTAACTCACCATCTCTAAATTTGTGAAATGATGAGAATTTAATAGTGTTGTTTGTTAAATTAACTAATCCAGCATCTTGAATAGAGTTAAAACTAACTGAATGTGAAATAGACTTAAGAATTGGTTTTGCAACCGCACCTTTACCACTTCCGCCACTAATTGTAACTATAGGATTTGAAACATAATCAAAACCAGGGTCTATAATGTTAATTCCATCCAAAGAACCTTCTATGCCACAGAAAGCAGAAAGACCTGCTCCTACGTCTCCTGTGGTCTGTAGAATGGGTGGATTGACTATATCATAATCCTCACCGTTTGAAAGGATATCGACAGTCTGAATTGCACCGTAGAAAATAGAGTCTCTAGACTTATAGTTTAAAATCTCTACACCATTAACAAGAATACCCGTAGTTCCTGGAAGTGTTGTATGCTCTACACTATCAGTTACTGGATCTTGAATTTTTCTAATAAGTTTTTGAGTTTCTAACTCTTGATAAGCAAAATCAGTGTATCTTAAGATACTATTGGTCACCGTTCCAATAAGAGTTATATAAATGCCACTACTAATATTTGCTCTACTATTAGACAATCTAATAGTACTATTATCAATTCTTTTGACGAAATATACTCCTTCATCTATATTAAGAGTATTAGTAGAACTTTCTGGAATATAGGTTACTGAATCGCCAGTTTGAAATCCGTGGTTTGCAAATGTAATATCTAAACCATTAAATGTTCCAGAGAACTTTACAGATCTATCAGTGATATCAAGGGGTTCATTCAGATAACTTGGGATAGATGAAGATGTAATATATAAGGATTCCTTATCAGAGTAAACATTCTGAACGTTTGTGGAGTAGATGTCAGAAGTTGGATATACACTAGAGTCAGCCTTTGATATTAGTTTCTGAATATTTTGTACTGTTTGTGGTTGAATTTGTCCTTGGCCACCAACAATAATACTATTTTTGTTTAAAATGGAAATGACATTTGTTTCCTTTGTAGTTCCATCATTAAAAATTACATTTGCAGAATTGCCAATAGAAAACCCATGCTCATCAATTGTGTTGATTCTGTATTTGAAGTTTACATTATCTACAACTGATACCGAATCTACAGTATACTTTGTTGCAATATTAAAGAACCAATCATTTCCGAAAGAAGAACTTAAAGTAATACCTAAATTCTTATTTTGTATTACGTCTCCTGGTTGGTAATAATAAGGATTCGCGTAAAAATCTAAGTCAGAGATAACTCCAGTAACTCTAACTTTAACTTTTGAATCTTTATCATTCGGATCTGTCAATACATATGCAAATGCATCAACTCTCACATTCTGCTTTGGTTCAATATCACGAGATATTCCACTACACTCATAAAATTGAGTTAGTGATTTTGACTTATATTCAATCTCAATAACATCGGTATCAGAGTAATTAACAATTAAAGTTCCCGATGAAGGAAATCCAACAGTAGAATCTACATCAATAGTAGTGTCTCCTACCAATGTCTTCGTAATTACTTTAGTGTTTGCATGAATAGAGAACTTACCAAAGATAGAACCTTCAACATCAATGTCTTTGTCATAATCATAATCTAAACTTATGACATAATATGTTTTGCCGTCTCTTACAATTTCCTCAACTTTATTAATAGAACCACTTGCAGCAGGATATTCACTAGTTTCATCCTGGAAAAGAGTTCTATTTTCTAAATCATCTACACTACCTTCTAATAATTCTACAACAAGGTCTCTAGAAACTCTATATTCTGCAGCCGAAGGAATAAAAAGATAGTCTCTCGGTTTGATGACTTCTACGTCTTCGCCATAAAGTGCTCTGAATAAAATTTCAAAAGATTGGTCTGCACCCTTTGAAGTATAAAAGTCGTTAGATTGCTTGAGAAAGATTCTTTCATTGAGACCAGTATATAACTCTCTATTTTCAAATCCTGGAGTTATTTGCTTTTTAACTTTAGTGAAGAACTGCTTTAAGAAAAGTACACTTAAATTAGTTACAGTGCTTCCAGATATGTGTTGATCAATATCGGTATCTTCAAATACTAACTCGTCAGGAGTGTTCGATCCTTGGTATGAAGTGACACCACTAAATCCACGAATACATCCAGTAAATGTGGTGGAAGTGATTCCAGTATATGTAATAATTTCAGAACCAATCTTAATCAATCCATAGGACTTTGGAAATCCATAAGTTGATTTAACGGTAATTGTGTCATCAATAAAAGATACATCAGCACCCAAGGTCGTTGAATCAACAATGTTTGTTAAATTATCTACCTTTACATACTGATCGATATTCTGTAGAATATCTAAAGTTGAACCTTGACCCTCTAAAGAAAGGTAATATTGTGATAAAAACTCACTTACAAGAGGAAATTCTTCTCTTACAAACTCAGGAAGTTGATTTGCAACGATTGCACTAATCTTGATTCTAGTTTCTATCATTTCTTATGAACGTACTAAATTTCCGTTTGTGTAGCTTGAGGTCGTTATATACGTAGTTCCTGATGGATCTGCGCCAGAAGAAACTTCATCGCTTAACATATTTAACACACTATTGCTAGTGTCTAACTGAAGATATAGATCTTGCAACCCAATCACATCATTAGACCTTGGACAAGCAGAGATTTCAATAACTGGTTGTCTCTGCGTCGTTTTAGAAGTTGAAACAATATTAATATTATCTAATAGTATTTCTCCCTTTTCATAATCAATCGTTCCTACAGATCTTCTCACAACCGCTGGTTGAGTTGGAGATTCAAGTTTGAATAAAAACACTTCTCCAGTGGATTGATTATCATTCGGAGTGTCACCAAGATATACAACATCATCAATTCCAAACACTCTAAATCCAGAGGTTTTAATATTATATCCGTCAAGTCTCTTTATATAGAACTCATTTCCAAAACAAATTTCGTAGTTTGCTATACGATTTAATTTTGCTCTTAAGTCTCTTCTGATTTGTACTTTAGTAATGTTTGATGTAATAGATTCATGACTATTATCAATAATGTTCTGGAATCTACTATACTTAAACCTTGCACCGTACTTATTCAGTTCAATTGAGTTGGAGTAATTACCAACATTAGTAGAAACAATAGACTTAACAAAGTCTGGTCCTGGTGCTAGATTCTGGTTGTAGTAGATAGAAGAATCAACTTCAACATACAAATACTTAAGGTCTAGTATTTCTGGAACAATACCAGCGACACTATATCTTCTTAAAATATTTTTTAAATTATCTTTAATCGAGTTAGGTAAGAATGGACCAAAGTATGGTTTGATTGTAATGAAAACCTTTCCATATTGTGGAGGTGTTAAGTCTTCTCCGCCAAATACAGAAACAGATTGTGTCTCTGGATAAATTTTTGGAATTAATGCTTCATAATCTGCAGCAGTGACTGCTCTGTTTTGTGATGCATAAATTCTAGTTGCATAATTTTTAACAGAATCAACAGACTCAATTTCTTTTCCACTTTCAGATGCACTAATAGTAGTAATTAATGAAATGCCATCCGCAACAGAGACACCGTTATTATCTGCAAGTATTCCAGTAAAACTAAAGTTTGATAAACCGTTCGCTGCTTCACCTGATGTTCTAATATATGAAACTTCAATATAATTCAACTCTTCAAGTTTCTCACCAAAAATACCATCACCAAAAATTAATTCATATCTTTGATCTTCAATCTCTTGAATAAAGTAAACTCTTGAATCTGCAGTAATATCAAAAAGACTGTCTGATAATAAAAACTTTCTACTAGTTGTACTTGACTCTGTACTTCTAACTAAAACACTTAAAGTAGAAGTATCAATATTAGAATTGTTTAAAATATATTTCTGTGGTGGTGCAGGATTTTCTGGTTCTACAGTAAAGTTATCAACTAAAAATTCTCCTTCAAATATTTGAATACTATCGAAAGTTGCTGTCTTATTGACCACAGGAACAGTGATATCTTCTGGTATGGCAAATGTATAACTATCTCCTCCAAACGCGCTTGTAGAAGCAACTATACCCTTCTTAAGGGTGATTGCGGTTGGATTGGTAGCAAAGTCTGTAGTATCAACAGAAAAGGTAACTAAAGATCTTGATGCTGTTCTTGATCTTGGTACATATCCAATATTACGTGCTAATGAAACAACATTCTCTCTTAATGTTGCACTATCAATAAAAACCTCATTGCTAACCATGTTAGCATTATATGAGGAAATATATGTATTATAGGCTAATACATCAACTATCGTTGAAAGGTTAGAACCTTCAAAATCATAGTCAGTAAAGTTTGAGTTTGATCGAAGATAACTCTTAATAGATGTTTTTATCTGATCAAAGTCTAGATTTGTGAAATTAACTAATGGCATTATCGTGTCTGCTGTAATGCGAATGATAACTGTTGCTGTAAGGCATCAACCCCTACAATATTATAACTAATCGTCACATTAAATTCATTGTTGTCATAGTTTGGTGCCACGACTACATTAATCAATTCAACCCTTGGTTCAAAATTATTAATAGTATTTCTAATTTCATCCTCGATTAGAGATGCAGAAATACTATCAATGTTTTCAAATAGCGATCTTGATACTCTAGAACCAAGGTCTTCATTAAAAAATCTTTCTCCTGGAAGGGTAAATACCAGATTTCTTACTGATCTTGCGATTGCAGTCTCATTTTTGATTGCAAGAAGATCATTAGACAGTGGATTTGCTTGAAAAGCACTCCCAATATCCTTAAAACCTTTACTTACCCGCTGGACAGGCATAATACAAGTATAAACGTATCTTTATTTATCAGTCTTGTAGGAAAGTTTTGTCATCAATTTCTTCATAATCTACCTCTCTTAGATCTTTTTCTTTCTTCACCGTCCATCGATCATAGGTATTTCCATAATCGGTGATTAATGATTCAGTTCCATACTCATTTTTCATGAAATCTTGATCTCTATCAACTCTAGAATTACCCATTTTGCTCCTCATCAGTGTTTTTTTCTAAATTTTGACGTTCTTTTGAAGTTTTCCAAAAATATTCGTCCTCCCGACCCATTCCAAGACGGTCAAAACCATTCTCAACCTGATAATATTGGGTAGAAACCTTAAAATCAGGCATTTTTGGTTCAACAGGGGTCAGACTGTTATCATAGATACGCATTCTATTGTTTGGATAGAGTGCATATTGTCCATTTTCAAGTTCAATTAGGTTATGAGACTTATGTTCGGCAGGATTTTCGCTTGTAGCATAGTCAACATAATCTGGATCGTGATGATAATTATCAATAGTACATACATAAGTGCCTTTTACATTACCATAGTCCCTGGTATAAACCTCAAAGTCCATACTACCGATGAACTTCTTATCAATATTAACTACACCATAGTCCATACAATTCCAGAATTGTAGGTTGGGTAGATTCATATCAGGTGAAGGTGTCTCAGGATCGGTTACAAAGGCACTAATAGGTAGCTTATCATACATTGCAGCATACTCTGGTAAATATGTTTCAAAATAAAAAGCACGTCCAGGAATCGATTTACACGATACCCAAACGCCCTTTACAAATTCACCATGACCACTTTGATGGTCAGTAAGATATTCTTTTCTTACCCATACTTCAACAGATGGTAAGTTAGTGATTAAACAAGACATTCATAACTGCTTTCGCTATTCTTATTTACCTTGCCCACGATAACGCTTCTTTGCTTTATTACGAGAGGACGCAGAAAGTAATGTATTTTGTGAATTACCTTGACGAGTTTTTTTGGGTTTTCCGGGAATATAATTACCGTTTTTTATCATTGCCATAAGTCAATTACCTCAATTTCAAATTGGTTTGGGTTGTTGTTTTCGTCAGTAGTATTATAATACTTCTGAGCATATTCGTCGAGAATCTCAGCACATTTTTCAGCACTCAGATTCTGATGTATCTTACGTCCATTACATAAGATATTATACATGATTAGATAACACGAGTTTTTTCGTGACCAACGCGAATCCGAGGATCGCACCAAATATCAAATCCCTTTTCAATTGCATCAAGACAGAATGAGACATCTTCTCCACACATGTCTTGTACTGCACCAGACTCAAAGACTTGCATCTTCGGTGCAAACCAAGGATACTCAAGATTCTCAAAGACTCCCTTCTTAATGAGCACCCACCCAAAACCTGTGTAATCTACAGTGAATGGCTTACGCCGCTTCTGAATTGAGTCCACAGTCTCGTGGTTCATAACTCCACCATTCTTACGGAAATCATCTTCTTCTAACCAATGTGCAACAGATGTCGTATGTCCATCCTCTGTTGCATACCATCCACCAACAATTTCTTTCTCCTCACCTTCAGCATTTAATGCTAAATCACACAACTGCCAAAACTTATTAGTGTCAAATACAATATCACTATCAATCCATAACTGATAATCATATGTTAGTTTTCCATCCCATGGAATTTGATTCGGACCACGTAGTACATTTGCTCCAAGTACCTTACAACGTGCAAAGTTAACCATTGATGAATAATCTTGACTAATCTGAATACCCATACCATTCTGTACCATATCAAAGCACAGTTGTACAAAGTTCTTCAGAAATACAAACGAACACCCACGTCCAGGTAAACAAAATACAATCTGTTTACCTCGCATCCTTTCCTTAATAGCAGCAATATCCCACTCTTCTTCTTTCTTCTTCGGTGCTGCTGCTTTTACTGTAAATCCTTTTGCCATAAGTCTTAAAAAACTCAATTCAATTATACTGTGTTATCTATCCGTTGTCAATGACTAGTGTCTACTGTTGATGTTCGGTTAACTTCACATACTTCATAACTAATATCCTCTTCTGTATAGTCAGTCTTCATAAGACCTACCATACCCTTTAATGCTATCCATATATCCTTAAACTCATTCTCTGTAAGATTATTGTATATACATTCTTCCTTTGCGTAGATGTGATATATTTTTTCCTTTTTCATAGATTTTTTATGGGGAAAATTTTTTTTTATATAGCGAACCTTTGCAGCGTTTTTATATTCGCCGGAATTTTTTTTTTGAATGTGATATAGAGAGGTCGATTTGTCACCTCTGTAGGTTAGGGACTTATGCGATTTTTATAACGCCCCCCCGTTACGCGCCCCGCACGTTAACACATAAGGGCACAATAACTGCCGAATACGCATACTGCCATTATAGCAAATAAGGGGACAATGTGTCAACAACTGTCCCCCCACTAAGTATCACTTAACTCACACTATTAGACACCGAAGTAGCAATCAGAATTAATCTCGACGATGTTTACTTTAGGGTCTCTGTAGTTAACACCATCGGGCGTCGATACGTCATTGAAGGAACAACCCTCGAGAGCATCTACGAAATTCTCATAACTACCTGCCGAACGTGCCAGGTCATAAAGACCCTCATCGTTCCCGATCCAGAGGGCAACGTTCCAGGTCTCATAGTTCGTCCAACCGTTGTAGGTGGTATCGGTGAGGTCTGTCTGAAAAGCGGAGACTGTCATGAGTGAATTGAGTGATTACGCTATTAGGACACTTTAAAGGTGAGTAACTTAAAAGGAGAATAAGTACCCCCCTTAAGTATCAACGACGATCTAATGCAGCTGCCTTACGGTCTGCTTTAATCTGTGCAGCGTAACGACGCTTAACCTTTGAAAGATTTGATACCATCTCTTTACCAATACCGCAGACTGGGGTCATTGTTTGTTCACGTCCCCCGCCTGTTGTTGTTGCTTTGGTGGTAGAATCTCCCGTCTTAACTGTACCCAATGCGCGACCTGAAACCATCCCCATCGGCAACTTAGACCAGGTTTCTCCCTTACGGGGTCCACGAGTCTTAAGTTTCTTGATAGTAACTGTTTTGCCACTATCTTGCAGACTGTCAATGATGTGAGTCAATTGAGTGACTGAATTCATTGGGGCGGTTTGCTGCTTACACTATAAGGACACTTTAAAGGTGAGTAACTTTAATTCCTATACAATCACCATTTGTCTGGAGTACTTAAACTTTCCACATAAGCATCACACCTCTCAGAACCTTCAAGTTCGAACAACCTTTCCCAGTTGATATTGTTGGGATCAAAATCTCCCAGTGCCTCAATATTCAAGGTGATTCGATAACGTTGCTTCTGTGCTTGTTGATAGATAGCAGGCATGTTTCTCCGAGTGGTGTGAAGACTTAATCAGTGTAGAATGAGCGTGGCTATATGTCAACCTCATAACCGTTATTTATGAGGGATGCTTATGTTTTTTGAGTGTCAAGTCCCCAAAAAACTTATGTGCGGGTGCTTGACATTTCTGCGCGGTTGTGATAGAGTGCTTGCTTAGATCACAAGGACTGGGGACATTTAATTAATCATAAGTACAAGGACTATGAGACATTAAAACACACACTTTTCCACAGAAATACACCTTAATACACACATTATATAATACTTTTCCACAAGGGTGTGGAGAACTCATATACATTTAAAATAACATTTAATTATATAAAAAAGACTAATCTTTATGTATAATAGCATAAAAGGGGTGATTTTACCCCCTTTATGTGTTATTCAGTTATATGAACTAAGTGATCAATAGAGTGATTCAATTGCCTCCAGAATGAGAAGAATATCATTACCATTCTCAGCAGATTCAAGAGCAAGGAAGAGATCAGACTTAGACATGAAAAAGTGTTAGTTAGAGTTTGTAATTAGTGAGTTTTAAGTCATCACCAGGACTCGGTTAATACTAGGTCTTACGCTGAATACTGTGCTGCCTAGTTGTTAGTTAATGATCATGCAAAGATGAAACCATTTGTGAAATCATATGTATTGAAGACTTTACTTTGTCCTGCCATTCCTACAAACTTATCAACATACCACTGAAAGTTCTTTTGATAAACACACTCTCCATCAACACAGAAGTAGTTACATAGTGCATTCAATCTAGACTTAGTTGTAGTTGATTGATAACCTCCATCAAAGATAGTCATCGAATCATCATCAATAGTTGCAATTTGATTGCCATGAAGATAAACGAAACTTACACCCTCAATTGTAATGACTTGAGTGTTACCAGATTTCCAATCAAGATTAGACTGGATTGCTTGGCACATTTCGGTTTCAATTTTACGCATGATTTGAGAGTTTTAGAAGAAGATTGGTGTGAGTTTATCACCAGCAGTAGAGTTGCCAACTGACTCACTTAGGAGTGGTGATTGGGTGTCCTGTGCCCCTCACACTATTGAAACACTTTAAAGGTGAGTAACTTTTAATCTAACCTAAATCACATGCCATTCATGAACTCGTGTAACTCTTCTAAGTATTGCTCTTCAGTCTCAAATGAACGTCCATAAATCACACACGGAAATGTATGCTTTTGAAACATAGTTGAAGTAACTTCACAGTCTTGTTTGTCATAACCCATTTCAATAAGAGTGTTTACATAAGGATTGGAAGTAGTCATAGGTTTGTAGATAGAAAGATTAGAAAGTTGTGTGAGAGAGTCGTTAAACAGATCAAGCATTTGTTGCTTCAGAATATACATCATAAAACATATCAAATGCCATCAAATCATGCACAAATGAATTCATGTTTGATTGATCAGCAACCCAATCATATGCCATATCTAAATCAGCACCGGTTTCTAATACAAACGATTGTAAACCTTCGAGTGCAGATAGAAACGCAGGATCATAGGCGATCTGTCCGCTGATTGGTTTGGTCTGTTGATTAGTGTTCTTCATACTACTAAGACACTTTCGAGGTGAGTAACTTTTAATCCTATACTAATTCTTGCTGATACGACATTAGATTCTCTTCTGTAATCTCATCCACACTCTCTTGAATCACCTGATAGATGTAATCATTGTTTCCTACATCATCAAAGATACGTGCAACAAGTGCAGGATCATTTACCTCACTATCATAATCAATCTCACCATTTTTATCCTTCAAATGACAATCATTCTTGGTATAGATCCATGCGGCACATTCTGCATCCTCTCCCTGTTCTTTGATCATAGATGATACTCTGTCTTGAAGTTGCTTGAGAGTGTAGTTCATGATTTGAGTGAGTGAGTGTTAGTTAGTCTCTTCAGTAAATGAAACTAATCAACCACAACATGCCATCGGAGAATATTCTTCGCGAGGCATCTTATCAGTATTGTAACCAGTCACCTCAGAACCATTAGCAATACGAGAATGCCAATCATACTTTGCTTCGATAGCAAGAATTGTGCTGTATGATTTCATACCATTAACACGGAAAGTAACGCGACGAATGAAACGACGAACAGTGACTTTCATGCCTTTCTTTTCACAAGACTCAGCAATGAATGCCTCAGGGAAGTAATCAACGATCGTGGTGCTGTTGGTGACTTGCATAACGTTGAACGGACGACTACACTATAAGAACAGTTTAGAGGTGAGTAACTTTTAAAATGCCAAACATGCCCAACGATCTAATTTTGTGCCATAATACTTGTTGATAGTTTGAGTTACAACTTCATTGCACTCACTATCACAAAAACCCCATTCTTGATGTGCTTGTAGATAACGATACATTACACTTTGAGCATTGATTGCATCATCATTATCAGCAAGAAGTAAAGTGAAAAAACTATTCACCTTATCAATTACATCATCAGGAGTATCAATGTAACATTCCCATTCGCTACGCTTCAGTGTGATTGTTTTCATTGAATTAGAAATAGTCATGAAGAATAAACTTAGAATCTTATATGTTAATCAACCTCCAAACATTTCATCAAACAATGGTGTCTCACGATTCTCACGATCATACATTTCATTAACCAACCAAATGTTTTGTTTGATCCATGCAATTTCGTTTTCTTTCTTGGTAAGCATCTCACGAAGATCGTAGAGTTGCTTATTACGTTCGGTGATTGTCATTGCTTTAGTTGTGCTCATACAACTATGACAGTTTAGAGGTGAGTAACTTTTAATCCTTAAACTTTTCCATTATCATAGCAATAACTACGAAAACAGAGATAGGTATAGCAACATACCAATACTCAATAAGTAACCAAAGCATGAAAATAAACCCTATCACTATAATCAAACCTATGGCATTTCCTGCATCACTAATAGCAGAACTTCCACGCGGTTCATTATAAGATCTTTCGCATTGTACTATACAACCAGGGTTTCTACGTTGCACCATACAAATTGCATCATGTGCCGTCAATGCTTCTACTGTTTCAACATATTGCTGAAACATATCAGTTTGACCAACTTTAGGATATACTCTAATGTCGTAAATCATAACTAATCCTCATAGTGTTTTTCATGCTGGTGTTACACTCCATTCATCTGTAGGAACCATCGTTTTGATGACATGTTCAACATTTTCGATTCCATAAACTACAACTTTCTGAGTTGAAATGTAACCACTTTTCTTCTCACGTTTCCATGAAACAACCCATCGATCACAAGATACTTTCATACCCAATTCTCCATAAATTCGTCAAGTGTGTAACCTTCGCCAGTTGATGTTTCTTCAATCAATTGTTCGATTGTAAGTTCTTCCATCTTCAAACGATACTCCTCTGGTGTGTCATCATTAGGATCATAATCATCATGACAAAGATACTCCCATTCACGAACAAGTGCATCAATTAGTTGCTCTTTAGTATAATCCATAATCAGGCACCCTGATAGTATGAATTGCGATAAAGATAACCACCCGCCCAATCACAATTCTCCAACATAAACTCACGTTCTTGAATGATTAGCAGATTGAAGCGTACTCCTTTAGCAGGTGCTTTGTATGATGCTGCTTTGTAAACTTCACCAGTCTTCTTATCAATGAAGGCATGAACTGATTCAGTCTCACCATTGACACATTGCATCACTTTGTGATACTTACGACCAGAGATGAGTACATAAGAATAGTTCTTACCATTAGGATGTGAACGCTGATGACTTTGCTGAAGAGCATCACACAGCATCAGAGCATACTTAGTGACATTCAATTGAATGGTGTTCTGAGCATCTTTTTGGGCAACGTAGTCTGTGAATGTGGTGGTCATAATGTTTGGATGCTTATACTATAAGGACAGTTTAAAGGTGAGTAACTTTAATTTACCACGTTTTTGCCATCAAAAAATTCGCACGACTGAACTCTTTACGGTCAACAACCTTGAAGATGCCATATTGATTGCTGATAACATAACCTTCATGCAGACTATAAGTATCACCAATCATACAGGTAATGTCATCGGTTTCATTGGTGAACCAGAACAAATCGTCCTTGATAGTTGCAACCAACTTCCACAATCGCATCACATTGATATCAATATCAAATTTTTCTGCAATTTCATTTTCGTCAATATCATTCTCAGCACGGATACAATCATTGATATGTTTTTTGACCTTTGCAGCAGTTTTATCATTCAAAAAAGAACCATGACACAAAGTTGCCATTTGTTTGGCAAAATTGCAAACGTCCTTCAAATCTTCACGATAAGGGTTCAATGAAACTTCTGGTTTTACAAAGAAACATTTATAGGTACTTTTGGGACAAAGTATCATAGGTGATGAAACTGCATTACGAAGGTCATCATCTGCCACATAGATTGTATGAGGTGCAATGATAATATCTTCTGCAATTATTTCAGGAAAGATGTAAGTGATCGTGTTGGGACGATAAGTAAGGCTACCACCATAACCAATGAAATCACCTTGAAAGATAGAATCTGTGCGAGGCAAACAATCAAAGCAAGCATGAAGAATACGCGCAACTTTACCCTGATGGTTTTTGTCAATTTCTTCATGAGAATGATTGATTTTGATTTTTACTTTGTTGAAAACAGATTTAGTGCCAACAAAAAATGTATTGGTTGCAGGATCTGTACCCCAAACAATAGCAGGAGCACCATCCATTTTAGTGCTGATGAAACTATCAGGTTCAGAAAACCAATCAAGAACCGAAAGATCTCCAGTCAGGATAGAATCTTCAGGATGTTGTAGGTGGGTGTTCTTCATACTACTGAAACAGTTTAGAGGTGAGTAATTTTTACATGAGCATAAAAAAGGAGGGTGATAATACCCTCCTCATAATATCACCGATCAATAGCAGAATAATATGCTTTGTCGGTGATAACATTAAACAGAAAAGAAAGATCCTCTCCTAGTTTTTTAATTTCGTAATTATGAATACGGAGACGTGCTTTTAAATCTAAGAACAAAAGATCAAAGGTAGCATCATAGTCCTCACGTTCCATAATTACGGTGGGACGAGTCATAAAAGAATCGTGTGTTTACACTACAGATACACTTTGATGGTGAGTAACTTTAACTGAAGAAAGATTCCACTCCTACAGGTTCACCAAATCCATAATCATATTCTAGTGCATTAGTACAAACGTAGTGAGGGTGATCAACTGGAACACCAATTCTTTTACACAACTCAGCGTGATTATCTTCCATAAGTTCTACTGCAAACAGCATATTATCATTGATATGTGTTAAGTCATGATACTTCAATAATTCTGTTTGCAGTGCCAATAGGAAGTTCCCTGACCCCGCAGAATTATCAAGAAAAGTAGACTTAGGATCTTTTAGCGTAGATTTAGAGATCTCTGATACCATTTCAACACAAAGTTCAGCAGGAGTGAATACTTCACCTGTCTCATCAATTCTATCATCGGTCCTTTCAATGTCCGACCCTGTAGTAGAGTTGTGCTGATTCTTTTTAGAAGTATCGTCTTTTCTAAACATAAAAATTTGGAATAAAGTTGTTGATATATTCTCTGTCTTCTTGTGAAATGTTGTAATAGTCAAATACAGAATCGTCGTCCCATTGTTGATTCAATGGCGGCATAGGTACACAGTCAAGGTATCTTTTAATATACAAATGTTGGGAAACTTTGTTGATAGACAAAGCAAACCTTGCAAACTTAGTCTTTAGATAAGAGACCATATTTGCTCTCTCTTCAGAACTATTCAGAAGAAAACAACGTGCTCCTTTCTTGTAACCATAAAGATCACTTCTCTCATAAAAGAATGTCCAGAAGTCATCTTTACAAGTCTTAGTCTTATCTTTTGCTCTACCATCTCCACAAATTTCAGGTGCCTTCAGTGTGCAATCTGTTGCACGATCTTCCAACTTAGCAACATGCTGATAAACATTACTAGAAACAGCAAGTTCTTTGATATTGTTGACAATATCCCAATGCTTTTCTGTTGGTTCCCAATATCCAGTGGGAAGGTCATCTAGACTATCAATATAATACTTATTGCCAGTGAAATCATACTCAACTTCAATAGGCCCAACGTGGTTTTTTGCAGCATAAGTGATAACCAACGGTGCTGCAAATTGTGCAGGAGCAAAGACATGATTGCCATTGAAGAACTTCAACTTCTTGACCCTACCTTTTAGAGCATTCTTTACCTGTTTCTCAATATCTTTTGTGGTACGATACAACCAACCAGCAGGATGAATTAAACTCACATTGTCCGAATTATTAAGTGCCATGAGTAAGAACTCAAGGTGGATGTTTTTTAGATAAGGTGGATTACCAATGGTATGAGTAAAGTGCATATTGGTAAGAGATTCGCGGTCAGTAGTTACATTTATTCTATCATCAATCTGATTAATTGCATAGATGTGTCTGGAATCATTCTCCCAGATGGTAATATCTTCAGGAGCATATCCTTGGCGCTTGATTGCACACAAAGAGTGCAAACCTGAAGGGTCTCCAATGATAGAAAGTTTCATCAGATGAATAGTTCGTCAAACAATTCTACACTAAGTTGCTGCTGAGTCTTACCTGAGCATGACAGTTTATGAAGTGTCTTACACTCATCTTCGCTCATAGAGTGTCGAATATCGTCCGCTGCTTGAGTAATAGTGTGACTCAATGTTTTTGGATTGATAACATCCTCGTTGATTAATTGACGAAGAATCTCCTCACAATCCATAGTATCATGAATGTAATTCTCAGACTCAATTACGGTATAGATTGAGTTGACTTGCTCTCCACACTTAAGACAGTGGTAGATAACCAAGGGCACACGTTCTAGGATTGCCTTGATAGTCTCTTGCTTGGAATAAAGCATAGACTTCTCAGACTTCTCCGATTGATTCTCCTTCTTCTTGTTAGTTTTGCCATTAGCGTTGTTATCATTCAGAAGGACGGACTTAGCAACATTGCCATAACTTGCTTCAAGATTTACATCAAACTCAATGTTCTCCAAGTTCTTGAAATTCAGGCGATCTGCAATACCAGAGACCAAATTGATTGTGTTACCTACATCAGCAGCGAGAACTGCAACAACCTGATCCTGATTAAGAGTGGCAAACTCTTCATTCCACTCAAAAATAGCAGCGAAGTCAGTGTAAGTGTACTGAGTAAGTTCTGGATTAGATTCACATGCAGCAGCATAAGTTTGCCGAAGAGATTCAAGACAACGTTGCGGGCAAAAATCAATCACCTGCCAATCATGTGTGCCAGATCCTCCCCTGAACGCAAATTGTGTCCAGAATTCAATACTCTTACCCTCTTTACAATTGATAATGGTATCAATCTTCTTCGCAGTTACTCCGCGAACGTTAGCACTTTGAGTAATAATGCAGGAAGCAACATTCTCATTGATATGCTTGTTGATCATATCGGAATCAACTTTAGCACTGCCATGTGCAACTAGAGGAGCAAATCGTGTGCCCTTCATATACTCTGCAAATGCATCACATGCTTTTACAGATGACAGAGTAATATAAAGATGGGTTGCATCTTTTAGAAGACGATTGTTGCGATGAACATGGCGTTCCCCAACAAACATTCTACTTACAAACTCCTGGACAAGTGCAGGTTCCATGAAGTTACCTTCCTCATCAACATTGAAGAGATTCTTCATAGCATCGGGGTCATCTCCATAGACTGCCTGATACTGAGCAGATTCATACTTGGCAAGGAT